>Ga0065711_1002091_pt1 | contig 36635 bp, 19 predicted proteins | sample Hoacrofraction12_FD_59098 | JGI IMG/M metagenome (GOLD analysis project Ga0065711, IMG submission 59098) | Hoatzin crop microbial communities from Cojedes, Venezuela - Epithelial fraction 12 v2 (version 2) | ecosystem: Host-associated > Birds > Digestive system > Esophagus > Crop | place... | reverse complement strand
ACTTTGAGCTCAACTTTTGTAGACAGTGAATTTATCAACGGCAATTCCGAATCTGTGATAACTGTCGCTTGAATAAATTACCTATTGTTTCAACTTTGCGAAACAGTTTCAGTGAAAGTCCTTGGAAGGGCTCTGGCAGGCTAGTTGAATATCAGACTCCCCTTACCCCCCCCTTTAACGCGACAGTCCTCTAACTGTAATATACTTTTCCAATAACAAGTTGCTCTTCAGTGACTTCTCTCTAAGGGAAAAACAGGCTTCACAATGTGCTAGGAATATCATCCTATGCCATTCTGACTGATCAATCTTTTTCCTCCTTGATGAGTTCAAAAGTTTGATAACATTAATTATTTAAAACTCTGAAGTCCTCAGTGAACTATTAGCACCCTTTGCTGTTATATTAAATGTGCAGAACAAATGACAGTGGAAGTAATTGGAAAATCTGAGGCTCAGAAAGGTTAAGCGACTTTCTTGAGGTCACAGTGAGGATTTTTTTGACCTCTTGACTTGAAGAACCTTGTTTAATTCCTTCTCCAGCTTAATCCAATTAGTAGCTTGATCATCAGTTCATCCCAAAGAGCAATTATTTTCAGCCATCTGCTTTTATCACGTAGCAGTTGAACCTGCCTTATATGCTCTGTGGGAGAAGGACAAGAGGATAGATGCATGCTTCCTTCTGCGGTGCCTAAAACCAGGGAAAAATAGTACTTCATTGTAGAAGAATGAAGCAGGCTGGTGTATTTGCATTTTACTGTACCTGTCGTAGGCAAGTACCTCAACCTCCACATGATCTTCAGAAAGTGTCCTGACTACCTGGATAATTTTTGTCTCCCACTTCAGCAGCTATAGTTATGGGCATTAAAATAAACTGCTCTGTGTTGGCCCTAAAATAAATGTGCTGTAGCAGTTGGCAGACCTTTGCTTTAAAAACACCATCATGAGAGCTTGTCAAAATATGGTGCTTCAATCAATATTGCATTAAATCCAACAATAAAGTGGGTAGTTCTAGGAATGAATTTACTCCACATGATCTGGCATATTGCCTAGTGAATTACAGCTTTTTTGCATTTTCCGAACACTGTCAAGTGATTACTATCAGGCTGGTGCAGGGAAATTTGGTGTTTGTGGGGACTGTAGTACTTCTTTGTGGCCCTGCTGTTTTCATCTTATTTTCAAGTCATATGTCTGTCTCCAGTACAGAGTTTATTAAAAACCCTTTATCAGTAACACAGTTTTCTTTCTGACTGAGGATACCGCAACATTGGAGTGGCATAAGTAAGAAGAAAAAGAAAGTGTAGAAGTATTGAGCTGAGCTCACATAGGAGAAAAAGGTCTGCCTTTGAAGATGAATCTAACTGTTATGAGAAAGAGTTAAATGGCTGTATGAAAGTTTCTGGTAAAAATATGCAGGTATTAGAATGAGTCAAAGTGTGTTAAAATCCTAGAATCAGAGAATGGCTTGGGTTGGAAGGGACCTTTATAGATTGTCTAGTCCAACACCCCTGTCGTGGGCAGGGACATTGTTCACATATATTAAATATTGGTAAATTGCACATTGAAAATGCGAACAGGGAATTTCCATGTCTAAGAACAAAAGAAAACAGGACTTGCTTAAAATACAGCATTTCTGGCCAGGATTCAATTATAGCTGGAACCTGCTTAACCACCATCTTAAGAAAATAACTGAAAGCATCCTTTGTGTGCAACTGTAGTCAGTTGCTAGATGGTTAACACAATTACTGCATAGGAGGGCAGCAATTAGGATGTATTTTTGCAAAGCAGAACTGCATTGTGAGATTGATATTTCCCAATGTTTATTAAAGGATAGCCTAGCAATTTTGTGAGCTTGATGTTTGTCTGTAGTGACTTGGAATTGCTGAAGTTAATTGTAAGTAACAGATACACTAATGACCAATCATTAGCAAAATATCACTTAGAGTGCTTAATCAATGGTTTCATTTATCTTATTTTTTCGAGGCAAAAGTTGCTTTTAACTGCATAGTGTAATGAACATGCAAACAGTTGAGTTATTTTGTTTTGTTGTTCGATAACCTTGGAATATCACGTAGCGGAGAGCAAAACATGATAAAATAACATGACAAGCAAAGAACAGTTAATGTCTGTGAAAGTCAGCATTGTTTTGTCATTGCATAAAATGCTCCAAATTTTCCCATTTTCTTTATGTCACAGGGCACTTCAAATGGTTTGATGCCATACTGGCATGACTTAAAGATGATTCCTATATAGAGGAATGGCTTGAAATACATACTCTGGCTGAGATATCAGTTCCTCTGCAGTTAGGTCTTTGTCGTCACTTTGGGGCACAAAGAGAATTCTCCTGAAATTTGGAAAATGACTGGCTGCTTGCTGACTGTTAAGGCCATTGCAAAGTGGCTTAAATAAAGTATATTATGAGTGCTTAAATAAAGTGTATTATGAGTGTTATCATTTAGACTGCAACCAGTACAACAAATAAGGCTGGGAGGAAAAACTTCTCAGGCCCAGACCACAAATGTCCCAGTAATTTTTCACTGTTTCAGAAAAGCTTCTTTTTCGTCAAAATTAGCATTATTATTGAAACACACTGAAGTATTACATGTTCTGCTTCACTGCAGCAAGATCCAACAATGCTAGTAATTCACTGTATTCCAACTACAACTTCGATTCCTTCCATAAATAAATTATTAGAACTATCACTTTATGTGAAACAATATTTTGCACTATGCCTAGTTTCAAAGCCTGAAGGAAGAAATCTTTTTGTAAAATTCTTTTCCACAGATGTTTCAAAATTAGATAGTATTTAAAAATTTACTATCCTAATTACTGCTAAAAAATTCAGTAGTTTTATTTTAGAATTAGTCTGCCTCTTTCATCACATCATGTGTGAACTATTTTGTGCCAAAAAGCTAATAACATCTTCAATTAGGGGAAAATTCAAAAATTGGAACTGGCGTATTTATTAGGCTTAAATGTTAGTGAAAAGACCTTGTATGTATATTCTGAAATAGAATATCTGTGAGACATAATTTAAGGTAATAGTACGTAATCAATGCTTGGAATCACACATATGAACATTAAGATCTGGCCAAATTAATAATAGAATACATTGTTTGAAAGATGCTTTTCGTATTGCAGTGGTAAAAGTTTTAGTATTTTACCTTTTAAAAGTCAAATCTGGTTCAACATTTACAACTTCAGATTTGTAATGGCTTTCATATAATAATCGTAAAAGATAGTTAATATATTAGTTAGGTTTTTCTTCCATTAAAATAAGTACTTTTTATCACTACTACTGCACAGCAATTTATACAAATGACTGAAAAAGTGACAGATTATTTGGATGTGGTCAGTAATATATAGTAGATGATTTTTTTTTAATTGAATTTATATTGATGGATTTGACCTTTCTAGGAAAGATCACAGCCATTAAAGTATCATTGCTGCTACTTGTCTTGCAACAGCACATTGACTGTATACTGCAAGCCTGGCACGAATTTCACTGTTAGAGAAATATATGTCCTAAAAATTATTATCTCTATTGCTGTCAAAGGCAAGCACTTCAAATAAATTTAAACATACAATTGTGTGTGTTTGTGAATGTCTGCTTTCATTCATCTGATGACCTGCATTTAGTGTATTTGCTGTACTTAGAGAGTTTATATGTAAATATTATTTGACACTGATTGATTAAAAGCACAGGAGAAGCAATACTGTTACTGTGACAAATTAAACCTAATAATCCTCATATTTACTTCAGGGTTTTATCATTAATATCTTCACAGGTATGTTGATTCTATTAGATACCTAAGGGTCATCTGATATAAAATTGGAGAACTGTATAGCTAAAACTCACCTAAATTTCAGGGATTCCATATATCCATATATAAATTGTAGTTAATGTGCAATTTCTAATCAGTATTCTTACCTAACCAATATCTTTCTTTCTGTACAGCTTTCCATTTTGTATCTTTTCATATCCTTCTTTTCATCCATCAGGAGATTAGACATATTGAGCAATCCTTAAATAATCATTACTTAAACAGATTACCAAAACAACATACAAGCATTCTGTAATAAATACCAGCTTGCTTATAGTAATAGCCCTAGCGCTACACTTTAAAAGATGACCTACAGTGTTATGTTCAAAATATTGTGTATGGGCAAACAGGAAGCACACTTTATATATACAGAAAGCAAAAAATTTATTGTCAATGTAACTGGAATCTTAGCATTAATCTAATCATTATTAATCTAGATCTAACTGTTACAGACAAAGAAAGGTTAATAATACAGTTAAAACTGTTGTACACATACTTCTTATTTTCTACTCCTTTTCCTGGTGCTATGCTCGCCCTTCCCTTTCTCCTCTTGACCCTGAAGTTGGTGCTTTCATCCTGGTGTCGTCAGCAGGGGTGTTCCAGTGAGTTAACACCATCTCGAGTCCTTCACTGGGGGGAATATGATGTTCTTGCTGATGGCGTTGTCTTCCTTATTCTAGGATCTACTTGTCGTCATTTTTATATGTTTGTTGTCATCACACATGGTTGCACCATACAAAGACAATGAAAGTAAAATAAGTTAGTGTAAGACACCTGGTATTTAGAGAAATTTCTGTCGGAGCTAAACTGATTAAAATAAAGCTGCAGGGAGATCAAGAAAAGTTCAGACGGAACAAGCCCGATGAAACTCAGTCCTGAGGTAAATTCAGTATAAAGCTTATGGCCTGTTTCTGGGAACAGAAATGATGTATCACAGAACTACATGCTTACAATAGGAAGACAGCAGATGCCAGGGCTTAATAAAAGGAAATAGAAAAAAACTCCGAACAAACCCAAACAACCCCACAACAAAAGAATAACCAAACATGGAAAATAAATTATTATGTGATTTTGTGAATATAAAGTGTAATTTACAAAATAAACTTGTTATTTTGAATAGCTGTTGAAAATGAAGTCGCAGAAAATTCGTAACTTATTTGTGAGATTTTGCTTCCATCTAAAGATATTTGCAGCTACAAAGTTTAGATTTGCCTAATCAGATAATGGCATCTGGATTCATGGCAACTATTGTATAATGGCTATATTTTGTTTTTCCAAATAAATATTCAGTATTAGAGAGACTATGTTAGTGAGCATATTAATGTATATTATTATTAAGGTCCAAAAAGCTTTATTTTGGATAGATTACTTCTTCAGGGGTGTGGGGGTTATTTCGGATTGATTTCTTGTTTCTTGTTTTTTCCCTTGCTAAGTGTGGAAAATTCCTCAGATTAATCAGGTTATTCTCCCAGCATCTAATATACCTGGATTTTTTTAACCTCATTCCACACTAACTGTCTTTGTTATAGTCACTGATAAACTACATTTGAAGTTAAATTTAACAAAAACAACAAAAAAAGGGGAAAAACATGTTTTAAATATTACCAGAAATATATAGAAATATTTGGGTAATGTCATAGACTTTTACAGGAGTTTAATTTGATTATCAGAGATTTCTTTTTACATTTTTGAAAAGGCTTAAATTGATCTTAATTCTTTTATACATTAATCTGACTAGTTAAATATTGTCATGGCTACAAAGTGTCTTTCGACACTCTTTAAAACTGTATTCCTATTGTTGGTAAGCTTTAATTGAAGACTTGTTTTGCAGTCAACATAGCTTCTATGCATGTCATATTATTACGAGGTGACTGTATGTCCTGGGTTTGGCCAGGACAGGGTTAATTTTCACCAGAATCCAGGAAGGGACACAGCCGGACAGGCTGACCCAACCTCGCCAAACAGAGCAGGGTATTCCATACCACCTGCCCTTGTTTTCTTCTCATTCTCCTCCGCACCCCAGTGGGCGGAGGGGCGGCCAGGTGGCGCTTTTTTTGCCTTCCGCAGCCAAACTAGAACACTGTATAGAATAAAATGGATGATATAATACATTTCATTCTTGTTCTAGTAGTGGTACATGGCTTGCTTATGTCAACACCTCTTTAAGAAATAAATTGCTAGCTGGGGAGTCTTCTTAACGTGTGAAGATTAATAAAACTAAGAGTATATATAGGTCAATAACAGTATTCAGTTTATTACACTGTAGATTGCATTAACCAGAGAAAAAAGCTTTTATATATAGCAGATGGCCTCAGGTAGAAATGTTCATCTGAAACCTGGCAGGTTTTAAAGTTTCAAGTATAGAAGTATTTACCACTACATAAATTATAATGTATTTGTTGCATACCTATTACTTTCATGGCTTTTATATTCCAAGATGAAAGCATGCTTCTCATTTATATGTCATAGGTTTCCTCCCTATCAATCCCCTCAAATGAATTTTTTTGTTGTAAGCAACACTATTCTTACAGTTGTATTCTTTACAGACTTCAGCTTCCATGAGATTATTTTATGTGTTGTTTATCTTTTCTCTGTTCTTGAAAAAGATTAGTGCTACTATGTGCAGAACTTATAAATCTAAGGTATTGTTCTTTCATATCTATCATCTCACTGGCTGCATCAAAATAAGGAATTTTTTCTCAAATTGAAACATCATACCCATTAAATACACCCTCGTGGCTAGATTATGTGAATTCCTCTATCAAGAGTCACTAATTTAAGAGCATTTTTCTAATATACTACTATCACTGCATATTAATAACCAAGCTCTGACACCACATACCTGATCCTGCTACCATTTTACCCTAAGAAAGGAGAATGAGGCTAAAGAAAGAGGAATCTCTTTCAGCAAACTCCATTCCCTCTTAGTGTGGAGCACCAAGTGTGGATTCTCCACTCCTCCCTAAAACACCACCAGAAATAAATAATTAAGAACATTTTTTTTCCCATTGGGTTTTCCCACAGAACTGTATCTAAAATCTAAGAGAGGTTCTGTTTACAATTACTTTTAGATGAATGACTGAAGAGGAAAAAGGAGGTGAGAGGAGGAAGTAAAAAAACAAACCATAAAACCAACAACCAAATGAAAGTACCAAACACTACATCTTGAAAGTTTTTCAATTGAAGCATAACCAAGTCTGTGCACGTGTTTAACAACATGAAGGCAGGCACAGCTTGTTCTTCTGAGTCTGTCTGCAGGCTACCCCATACACTGTACATGTCTGAATCTCTTTCTTGCCCATTCCACATAGTATGCTGCTGAGAAGGATAGCTGAATGCTCGCTTTCAAAAGCATCTCTTTTCTTTTTATTTCTATTTCTTTTTTTACAGAATACTTCTGCTAGAAACATTTTCTTCTTAGGGCTCTGGGCATCTCTTCTGAAGTAAGTACCTTCAGGCAAATGGCACACTAACTCTGAGATGCAAATCTCCCTGAGAGCCCGGTACTTTTACTTTGACATTGGCACACACCGTTTGTATACAAGACCTCTGAGAGTTGTCTGTGGCATTGAAGAAAACAAAACACACTCCATTAACACACACCTTATTTCACCAAACATAAAATACAAAATCTTCTATCTCTCATTCTGTACTTGTCAATAACTTAGCACAGAAAACCCAAGAAGGCAACAACAGAAGTAGTGGGAGGGAATGCATCAGGAGTAGGCAGAGGGTGGACTGGGGTGATGGAGGGTGGTGATTATTTGGAAGGAAGGGAATGGTAGGAAAATATACAAGTACTGAGATCACATTTACTGTTGCTTTTAGAGCTCTTATTTTCTCGCTAGAATTGGAAAAGTGAGATACCGCGATTTTGCACAAATTTTGTTTTTTTGGTAATTTACACACACATCAGAGTGATTTTTTTTTTAACATGTCATCTCTCTTACCACACCCACTCTCTCTCAAAAAAGGTTACATGGGACTGAAATTAACATCAGTTTATATGCCCTCCTGCCCATGCAGGACATCAGCTCTAGGTGCATCATCCAATAGCAAGCATCCAGTCAAAAGGTACACCGGCACATCGGAATAAAGCTGTTCAGAATAAGAGCATATACAAGTGCAGGACACAAACAGTCCATGACCATCCTTCCACTACTGGTGCATACACAGAAGCTTTCATGGGTTTGTATGACGTACCAGACCAAAACCCCAGGCATGTGCCAGCAGATATGTGTTCTGTCCCTTTAAGAAATAATGCCAAGAATCATGCCAGAGCAAGAAAGCCTAGTTTTTAGTATTTAGAGTAAAAGCTGCTCCAGAACTACTGAGTAGCCCTTTAAAATTCTTGGACATGTTAACAGTACCTTCAAAGTCAGTGGGACTACTAATATATGACAGGTGTTCCGAACATTGGCTAGCATTTAAAGAAAAAGCAATTTTGTTTTTTAAAGGAAGTAAAGGTGAGTCTTTATGGTTGTTGTTATCGTTTAGGCTATTTCCTGTCAGCAAAACTTTTCCTGCAAAGTAATTGTAATGACTTGTGACACCAATGTTTTGTATTGCCTGTGAAAAATCAAGTATGAAACACAACAGTCACTGCGCCAAATAATCGATAGCCTGTTTTTATCTTTATTAGAGAAGTAAGAAAATGAAGATTTATTTTTTTTTATTAATCAAAAAAAAATACAATCCCAGAAGTCTACTCTGTTGGTCTTGTTAAGATGCTGTAATGGGAACTTCAGAAAGTTCCAACATGCTTTTCATTAGGTTTTGAAAAACTTTGAAAAAGTGAACATTTTTAAAAGAAAAATACATCTTTTACCCTCAAAGGTGAGGAAAATGTGAGAATACGAGAGAAATAGAAATGGTGAAACCAGTAAAAAAAATGGAATTAGGAAACTAAGAAGACAGCAAAATACCACAGTATTTGAATCAAACATAATAATGGAAGTTAAACGCTTTAACTTTTGGCCATTCTTCATTTAACCTTATGTGTTTTATCTAAGAAATTCCTGTAGACAACTTTGTAAGAGCCAGAGACAATGCTAAGCAAGTATGATTTCTAATAAAGTGGAAAAGTGTATTGTGTAAGCAATATGCTGTACAGTATTCAACAAAATGTAATGAAACCTTTCCTGTATAACTTGACAAAACTATGCTAGTAAATAACTACTATTAACTTACATAAGTACATCTCAAAGGTGTAGGTCCTCACATCTCAAAAGACAACACTGTGCATGTATCACAGCTTATTGTAAAATGTATGGAAACACCAATAATGTACTTTTTCTCTGTACTGGATCTCACATTAGTACTATGGGTTTGCACTACTGCTGTACATTGTATCTGATCTTTAACACATAGATATTTGTAAATGTTGTTTAACCTTCTTAGAGGATCTTTAAACATGAAGGTGGTTGTTTTTTGTGAGGGTATAGTGATTAGTACTAGAATTTTTAAGTTCTACCACACTTCAAATTACGATATCAACATGTAAGTATAGAGAAAAGGTTATTCAGAGTTGTCTCAGAGCAATTTTGGTTTCATTCCTTTTAAAACGAACTGAAATTGTACTACTCCAGACTACTCATCTACCCCCAAAATGCATTGCCTGGAACTCTCATTAAAAAGTTTTGTATGTACTTTTCTGCATTCCCTTTATGGCTTCTTAGATCTAAGACACCACAAAAAGACTAGATAAACATGTGTTTTCTCTAACATGTTATTCCCACTCAGGGAATACAAGAGTTAAACACAGTGACCTCAGACCTAGCCACACCATAATTACAATTGTAGGCACAATGTATATGCTTAGATGTATTAACATCTTGGGTGGAGAAACTGTTTTGTTTGAGAGACCCAGGCAGTTTCTCCCGCAGAACTGACCTAACTGAGAACAGATAATGCACTTGGAAATACTCAACAGAAACCACTGCTGCAGATACAGAAATGATCACAGAAGTCAGACTTCTTTAGCCAGATCTTTTACAAGTTTTTTCAAGACAGTCGGTAATGACGGATCATGTGTATGCCAGGTAGACCGATGGGACCACAGGCCAGCTGGATATGGGAATTCAGCAAAACAGAGGTTCTTGGAGTCTCTCCTGGACCAGGTGGAGATGATGTTGCAATGATCTCTTCACCAGTCTCCTGTCATGATCCAGACAGGGACTGACCACTCTCTTCTAAAGATTTGCTTCCACACGTGAACATCCCTACGTAAAGAATCACAAAAATTATTTTTTTTTAAGCCCTATTTCAGTGAGTGTCTAAGCAGCATAGGCCTAGAAGCCCCAGACACCTCCAGGGCTAATTTTGCAAGATCCTTTTGCTCTGCTGAAGGTTAACATTTATGCAATGCACGTGTCTGACTGGCATTATCCATGCAGCACTGTTTAAGGAAATTTATCACAGTGTGTAAACTTTGTATTTCTTTTTTCTTTTTCTTTGCTAAGTTCAGCCACAGCTTGTCCCACTTTGTTTTCTTGGCTCATACATGATATTGCCTTTTCTGATGCCTTGACCATGTTTAGATGTATTCTTTTACAAAATGCTGGGTACAGTACATACTTTTCTGCAGCTATTCAATATTCTCCTGTTATGTTTTGATGTTCTACTGAAACTGCGTTCCTTAAATTTTAAACCCTATGAGATTAAGAATAAAAATAGTCTTTTGAAGACCAAAGGTGCTCTAAGGCACCAAAGGCTTGTCAAACATGAACCTAGATCTCTGTCTTCAGTAATAACCTCATCTTCTTTCAGTCAGTAGATGTGTGATTTAATTAAAATAATATCTCCAGTTTTTATTGTAAGTACTCTTTTCTCACTGTTGATTGGTTATTAGATTTGTGGATTCAGTAATCACTCTGGGCATGAGGTAAATGAAATGATGCAGTGAGCAACTGTTTTAGTTTAATAAAATCACGAGTATTCACAGATCCATTCCACACTTCCTGTATTCAATGCTATCACAATAATAAGGTAGAGTTAAAGGTAGAGCTGTGAATAATTCAGGCTGCAACTTTCTAATGGTTTCTGCTTTCCTTTCTTTTTATTTCTTCTCTACATCATTTCATGACTACTGTATTTTTCCTCCTTTTTCCCATTATAACTATTCTCTCCTATGCTTACTTTCATTCCTATCACTTTCCCTCACTACCTCAGACTACTAAAAAAACCGTGGGCTAATTTTAATGTATTTTTATATTCGGTGTGTTTTTAAATACTCAATAAAACATATACCATGCAAAACAAGACGTAGACCTAACATACTATTTGCTGTTGCTACTCTATTGACTATTCTTTGTCAGCTATCCTTTGTCAACTATCCTTTCCTGGTTCTAAGTTGAAGAATATTTAATTTATTTCCGTACTATTCCTCTTTAGTCTATTCTTTTTCTTGCAGACTCATGATGCTGGACAGACACTTGAGATGTTTCTGTGTTAAAAGAAAATAATAAACTGTACTTAAGAGGCCTTATAACAATAATCCCGTAACATAAATGGTATATGACAACATTAACAAAGGGCTATCAAATAGCTCATTGAAATAAGAACCACAAGAAGCAGCAAGCTTAGATGGATACAAAATAAGCAAAAGAAAAAAAAACCTTCTGTCAAAAAAAAGTCTAATTTTCACAGAGTTCTTTTAAGTGTTGTAGAATCTCAGACATTCCTTGGAAATCTCACTGACAGTATATGTTTGATAAAAACCCTTTAAGCATCTCCATTTGGCATTTTAATTTAGAAAAAAATACTATGTTGTATTTTTAAATTTGGCAGTGCTACTCAGACTTGCTTTCCATCCATATTCTTGTCAATCTTCAGTTACTCAGAGACATTTATGACCTGGAAATAGTGTCTACATTCTATTACATATCCTGTACGACTGCTTTTAGATTCTGCCCTTGCAGATACTCAATCAGTTTATCTAGATCTTTTAGAACTTTATCAAGACTTCAGGTCTAAGAAATTGAAATATCCAAACAAAAACTGATAGAATAGCATAGTAAAATATAACTGCCTTCAAAACATATCAGCACAACCTTTATCATAAGATTCTCAATTTATTCTCTACTGGGAATAAAATGAGTGAAGAAAGGAACGTTTCTCATTGAGTTCCTCGATTTTCCACTGATAACATTTAGGAGTAAAATGTTATGAAAATGTCATCATGTATTTTGTGATAAATGTGGGATTTTATCGCTGACAATTTGACAGAAAATAACAACATTCTTTATACTTAGGACCCTAACCCACATGCAAACAGTACGTGAAAAGAAGTACCAAATTGTTTAATATTACAGTGTAAAAATATTCTCTAAGCAACTGGACTTTCAACTGAGTAAACACACAACTTTACTAAATTACTAAAATCATACGCAAACAAATCAGGCTGCCCTTTTCATTGTTTATTTCAGCCATTTGTAAGACTGAAATTACTACCATGGAGACAGAAAGATTATAATAGAAAGCTATGACTATTCCTATACATTCCAGGTACTTCTCCTGTGGGATTCTCATATTTCATTGGTTCTCCTGTCTTTAATGATCATTGTTTATCTCTGCAATGGACAAATACAAGACTAACCTGGATGAGCAGTCTGCACTTCTTTCAAGTAGCTTTAATAACAGCCTATAAATACTCGATATGCAAATTACAGATCTTAAATCTTATATTGGTATAATTAACAAGCATAATGGTACTGCAATCATGACTGTGTTTCCAAGGAAATGGTTTTCTGGAAAAATAAGTCCAACTCACACAGCTACCATCCCCCATGACTCTGAACCTATCTTAGACTGTAAAACAGATATCTATCATTTGTTATTATTATTTTATCTTTTTCAGACTTGCTCTTTTTAGTGTCTGCAATATTAGAGCTGATCTATACTATGCTTGTAACTGAGGGACAAAATTGATAAGCTCAGTTCTAAATGACCAAAATTCATCCAGTTCAGATAGATTTTTGAGATGTCTGACATGCTGTTCCATTTTACCTCACTTGCACTGTCAAAGTTCTTCTTGCTTCACTTGGCTAGGAAAGGACCAATGATTTTGTTATACTGGGAAGCAGTGTTACATTTCTAGTGAAACTTGCTTCAGGTAAGCTTTTTCCACCTGGAACAACATAAAGCAGATAAATACAATTATTTCAAGAGAAAGAATATACTCTGTCTCAGCTCTGAGACACCAGCTGGTACGTTTAGCCATTTCAAGCCTATGCAGGGATTGAAGCTGGACTCTCAAATGCAGTGTAACTATTGATGTAATTTTTCACGCTTGCTATAGACCTTTCATTCTCAGCCAGAAAAAGTCACGCGTGTGCATGTATGCCACTTCTCATCCTGGAGGCTGCTAGGCCAAAAAGTGTAAAGATGCCTCTGCTGTAGACTATTGGAAAGTGTAGATGCGGCCTCAAAATTCATTTCATTAAAGTACCTAAGCAAATGTTTAACTTTAACACTGTAACAAGTCGCACTAACTTGTACAGTGTACTTACTGTTAAACAACTGCTTAAAAGATTGACTAACCTTAATGAGCTCATGAATCAGGCCTGTAAAATGTATGACAGGCTAATGGTACTTCCAAAACAATTATAGGAATGTGGTGTAATTTTGCCACTGCAAAGTAAATTCGAAACTACTTCAGTCTGTGTAGTTTTTATTGATATTATATTTTTAGGTGAGAGCCAAAAGACCTATAAACTATAAATATCTTAACCAGGCTATAATTGAATATAAGCATAGTAAAGTAGTGTAAAGTAGTATAAAGTAGTGTAAAGTCATGTAAAGGGCAATAGTATATGAGCATTCTGTAACACTGTCATGAATCAAGCTAAAGACAACATATGAACATTTTGAGTAAGTATATGATCTGCGTGACCACCAAAGGGTCAAAGAAAGTCATGTAGTTGCACATAGGAAGTATTGAAGCAAAAAAAGTTAGTGTAAGGACAAGACAAGCAAAATAAGAAATTTGAAATAGGCAAGGGATTCTGCATACATCCTGCATCCAAATATATAATACAGATGACTGGCAAAATAAGAAATGCCGAAAGCAGTATCAGAAGCAGATAAGATCCCCTCACAGACCCTTTGTGAGGGACACAAAAGTACAGAAAGATCAGGTATAAATAAGGAAAATCAGAGAAGAAAGAGGACAGGCTCATTTCAGTTCTGACTTTTTTCAGCAATGGGCTCTCTAGACTGATCTCCTGGGCCTCGGCAATTAATAGTCACCAAAGACTGTAGATATCAATGACAACTAAACAACTTCAACTCCGTAGTATTGTATGCTTAGAGCTTATTCAAGATATAAATGCTCAGGGCAAAGTTTTGAAAACACTGTAATAATGATTAATATTGTGTAAGAATTAGCCAGTAGCATAATGTGTTTTTAATGAATAAATGTAATCATCGTTAATTTTTTATGTTTGAGACTTCTCATCACTATAGCACCTAGATATCTATAGATATATGTATGCGTAAAAACTTATGCAGTGGCAACAATGTTTACTACTTCACCAAACAAAATCTATGCTATGTACTAGTACTACAACTTACACTACTGACCTAGTCACCAAACCTTACAAATTCATTAACATACAAGGTGAGGGACAGACAACAAAAGTTACCATAAAGTTTATTCGGATTCATAGGTTTAAAAATGCTTGTTCAAGGTAACAAAGCATTACTAAAAATGATAATGCGAACAAAAACCTTGGAAACAGAAAGACTAACAGAGAGTATATGAATAGTTTCTACTTTACCTTCCAATGAAAATTACTTTTCTTTGTAATTTGAAGCTCTTACAGTTTCATTCCAAATTCAGATTTAATCACTACTGTTTAAATTGTTCTGCTAGAGTTTTAAAAAGTTTGGTTTTGTTTTTCTTCAGGTGTGCAACATCACAGAAACAAGTACTTAAAAATTGTGACTAGTTGGCCTGTGACTCTTTCCTTTATTTTGAAATAACAATTAAATGTTCCATACATTATCTTCATGTCACCATGAACATATGTCTGAAACAGGTCAGACAAATTTCATCCTAAAAGTGCATCTTTATATCTGAAATAAAGGAAGCCTTGAGTGAGTACAATGGTTGTAGACACCTATATTAAGTTTCTGTTGTTCTGACATTATATTCTAAACTGCACATCCGTCCTATGGACCAATATGAGATTCTTAATGATGAATTTTTTTCCCTATAAGCATCTATGTAAAAATCTGCATTATAATTCAGATATTTTAAAAATCATCTATTTGAATTCTTATAACATGGAATAAATCACCTATAGATGCTGTCATATTGGTTTCATTTAATTTTGTCTTTGGAATAAGTTTGATTTCATATGTAGGTATTTTCCAAAAAAAAATATGTCTCATTTTATCTTAAAAATAATAACTACTAATAATTAACCGAATATGGCAATGACACAGAAATAAAAGACAATTAATGTATTTTAAGACTATAATGAGAAGGAATATTGTTCAATTTAAAATTTTCAATCACTAACATAAATCTGTTTTTTAAATTATTAAATATGTGTAAATTAAAAAGGGTGAAAATGCAATAAAGGCTACAAATTCAGTCATTTAAAAGTTAGGATGCATTAAATTTTTGTCTAGTTTTCTGTACAGTATCTGTTCAGACTTTTCTTGTGCTTATTCATTACAGTTCAGGAATTACTCACACAATACTTTGATTTTCTGTTCCTTCCTTGTTCAGACTTCGCCCCAGATAACACTGTTCATGTGTTCATTTCTCCACATTTAATAGTTCTGTTGACTTTAAAAGTCTGAATACCTCTGTTCAAGACGAGTACCTTGAGGTAGAAAATGCTTACAGAATGAGGCAAACTCTCAATATTGCTTTTTGTCTGCACTGTTCAGCATGACACCCCTGCTTATCTGTTGTATTTCATTCAGATTTTGCACTGTGTAGAGAATCTTGTATTTTACTGAAGGTATTTTTGACTACAGTCCTCACTTGCTTATCTCTAAAAAACATCCATAGTCACAATACTGTTTTTTCAAATTTGGCAGATATTGTTATTCCTATTCTACAAATAAGATGCAAAAGGATAAAGAAATTAAAGATTTGTTGCTAGAACTACTTATTAGTTAAAAACATTTTTATTTTATGATTTTGTGGAACATGTGCCAATGAAAAAAGATATACTTTCTGAGCTGGCATACTACAAAACAAAATGATCAATTACTAGTTAATAAATAACCCTAGTGGCCCCTATTGTGCAAACTTTTAAAGTAAAATACTGTTCTCAGCTGCAGCCATTCGAATCCACAGTGGCTCCAGGTTTGTATTCTAATGGAAACAGCTTGCATTTATTTGCAGACTGGAGAAAGGATTTCAGAATGCACCCTAGAGCTTTATTAAATTTGCTTAGTGGAATACTATTCCACAGCTCTTTTATTAAAGAGCACACATTACAGTATTTTAAAAAAGAGCTGAAACAGTAAGTTACCAGAAGTCTTCAATTTTTATTAAAAAAGCAAAAAGGCTCAATGTTCAAAACTAATGTAGGAAATTATTTTGCTACTGAGATTATTTCCTGAAAACACTTTGGAAACTCAGTATCTAGCATTGGGGTTTTTTTTGGTTTTGTTTAGGTTTTTTGTTGTTGATTGCTTGGTTTGGAGTTTTTGGTTTCTCTGTTTTTCTTTCTCCTTTCTCATGTATTGATAATGGATGCTAACCAAGTCTGAATTCTGTTCACTTTGTGCAGGTTCCTACATCAGTTCTGTACAAATGAAGTGTGAAAATATTTTTCTCAGCATCTACAGTAATTACAAGAATATAAGAGGATATGCTCAAAAACATGTAAAAACAACTTGAATAATACAGGTGCATAAATATAGGCACATTTATGAAGTGTTACACTTGTGGTCAGTCTTAGAAAGGACTTTAAATACTTCCTCTTTAAGAAAGATGATAAAACTTCTCTATGTAAGAAGTTCTTTAATCTCTACCTTTCCCCACAAGGAACTCAGTTCCCATATTGTCTAAGTGTTGCTTTTTATCTACCCTAGACTTTGAGTAGAGCTGACTTCCAAGGAGGACTTCACATTTCCAGAATTTAAAAAAAAAACAAACAACTCTTCTTGTTCTAAAAGGCCCTGCCTGAATTATTATCGTTCCCAAAGAAAACTTCCCTAGCTATCCACGAAGTAGGTAATGCCTCTTCTTTTTAAGATTTATGACCAGAACACAAAAAGCCCTAGGCAAAATTTAACTTGATAGTGCTCTTTAGACGTGTGTGAGATCTAGAAACCAAAGGTCTTCAGCTTTTATTCCCATCCAAATCTATATTGCTACTTCTTTGACAATAAATAATTTGTCTTAGTTGCAAAAAATGCACTGAAAGTGAGATGGGTACAGATGCTCAACAGTATTAGCTATCTCAGGCTATTCTGTGTGTACCTAATTTCCAAAGAGTGAATCCATTTTACAAAATTGACACATTATCTTTTCACAAAAAATAAATCTTCAAGGAAAATTAATCTGAGTATCAATACAGCGGATTTAAACAGGACTAAAATTATTTACACATTGTTTGAAGTTCAGCTGTACAAATTTGAGCTTATATACACCTGAAATATAAAATAACAAATATGTCTAAAAAGACTCAAAATGCCTTTCCCTTTAGACATTTACAGGAACAGCAAACGTTATAAAAATTTCTACCTCCAGACAGAATATGTGAATACTGCAGTCTGAAGCTACTTAAATTCTGATTCTCTGCAATTACTTACGTATATTTCCTTTCCCTTCCTCCAAAACGAAATCAAGAATCTGCTCACAGCTAGCAAGAAATGATGGGCATTGTTTGTGAGTATTACTTCTTGAGAGTCTCGGTGCCCAGACTTCTGCATTAAGTTCAGTTGGTTTTTATATTAGTGCTGTAAACTGGGTATCAGCTTCAGGAAATATTTCAAGTTTTATTCTCCATAGAAACATTTGGCCTGTAGGCCACTTTGCTTATTCTGTGTGGTGCATTGACCCTGGCTGGACACCAGAAGTACACCAAAGCCACTCTACCACTCCCCCTCCTCAGCTGAACAGGGGAAGAAAACTATGATGAAAGACTCATGGTCTGAGTTAAGGACAAGGAGATCATTCAGCANTTACCATCATGGGTAGCTTAGTAAAGCCTTTGACACTGTTCCCCACAGCATCCTCCTGGAGAAACTCTTTGCTTGTGGTTTGGATGGGTGTATGCTTCGCTGGGTAACAAACTGGCTGGATGGCCTAACCCAGAGAGTTGTGGTGAATGAAGTCAAATTCAGTTGGTGGATGGTCATGAGTGGCGTTCCCCAGCGTTCAGTTATGGGGCCAGTCTTGTTTTGGACAGACTGGATTGATGGGCCAAGGTCAAGCAGGCCAAGTGCTGGGTCCTACTCTTGGGTCACAACAACCCCTTACAACACTAAAGATTTGGGGAAAAGTGGCTGGAGAGCTGCCCGGCAGAAAATGACCTTGGGGTGTTGGTTGACAGCCAGATGAACATGAGCCAGCAGTGTGCCCAGGTGGCCAAGAAGGGCAATGGCATCCGGGCTTGTATCAGGAATAGCGTGGCCAGCTGGAGTAGGGAGATGATTGTGCCCCTGTACTCGGCAGTGGTGAGGCCGCACCTGGAGTACTGTGTTCATTTTTGGGCCCCTCACTACAAGAAAGACATTGAGTTGCTGGAGTGTGTCCAGAGGAGGGCAACAAGGCTGATGAGGGGTCTAGAGAACAAGTCTTATGAGGAGTGGCTGAGGGAGTTGGAGCTGTTTAGTCTGGAGAAGAGGAGGCTGAGGGAGCACCCTATTGCTCTCTGCAACTACCTGAAAGGCAGTTGTAGTGAGGCAGATGATGGTCTCTTCTCCCAGGTAACCAGCAATAGGACAAGAGGCAATGGCCTCAAGCTGCATCAGGGGAGGTGCAAATTAGATATTGGGAACAATTTATTTACTGAAAGAGTGCTCAGACTTTGGAATAGGGTGCCCATGGAAGTGGTGGAGTCACCATCCCTGGAGATATTTAAAAAATGTGTAGATGTGGCACTTTGAGATGTGGTTTAGCAGGCATAGTGTTGTTGGGTTGATGGCTGGACTAGATGATCTTAGAGGTCTTTTCCAGCCTTAGTGATTCTATGATTTGATGAAAAAAGGCTCAATGCGGGAAGAAATTAATTTAGTTTATTGCCAAACGTATCAGAGTAGGGTAATGAGAAAATAAAGGCAAATCTGAAAGCAAGTTCCTCCCACCCCTTCCTTCTTCCCCGGCCCAACTTCACTCACGATTTCTCTATCTCCTCCATCCAAGTGGGGCAGGGGGACAGTGAGTGGCAGTTACGGTCACTTCATCACATATTCTGCCACTCCTTCTTCCTCAGAGGGAGGATTCCTCACACTCTTCCCCTGCTCCAGCATGGGGTCACTCCCATGGGAGAGAGTTCGCCATGAACATCTCCAGCGTGGGTCCTTCTCACAGGCTGCAGTTGTTCAGAAACTGTTCCAGCATGGGTCTTTTCCATGGACGCAGTCCTTCAGGAACAGACTGCTCCAGCATGGGTCACCCAAGGGTTCACAAGTCCTGCCAGCAAACCTGCTCCAGCGTGGCCTCCTCTCTCCACAGGTCCACAGGTCCTGGCATTAACTTGCTCCAGTGCAGGCTTTCCACAGGGTCACAGCCTCCTTCGGGCATCCACCTGCTCTGGCATGAGGTCCTCCACAGGTTGCAGGTGGATATGTGCTTCACCATGGACCTCCATAGGCTGCAGTGGGACAACCTGCCTCACCATGGTCTTCACCACAGACTACAGGGGAAGCTCTGCTCATGTGCCTGCATCACCTCATTCTGCTGCTTCTTCACTGACCTTGGTGTCTGCAGAGTTGTTTATCATATATTCTCACTCCTCTTTTCCACTGCAGTTGCTGTGCACAGAATTTTTTCCTCCCCTTGTTAAATCTCTTATCACAGATGTGCTGCCACTGTTGCTGTTTGCCTTAGACTTGGCCAGCGCCAGGTCTGCCTTGGAACCATCTGGCACTGACTCAACAGCAGCTTTTTACACTAGCCACCTCTGTAGCCCCCCCCTGCCCCCCTCAAACCTTGCCATTCAAACCCAGTATATTCTGGATTTATAAAAGTAGACAAAGATTTTACATATAGTCAGACTCACTGTCACTTTCAATTTATTCTTATATTCATCTTCAAGCTGTCATTTCTATCCTTGTTGAGCATCGCTGCCACACAATACTTTGCTCACAGCCACTAAGGGCCAAATAACCCCTTTCCATACACAACAAAAATGCTATTGACTTTAGTGACAGTTGTACTCTTGTGAAGAATAGAGTTTAGCTCGTTGTCTCTTATATTCAACAGTGCCATCAAAGAAAGTTTAAGTTACTTTGTTAGGTTTTTTCACATACAGAAAGCCGGTAGTAACAAGACAAAAAAGGCACTGTATTTCTGCAGCGACTACATCAGTGGACAAGGGAAAAGCAATTGATGTCATCCATCTGGACTTCTGTAAGCCCTTTAACAGCGTCACCCACAACACCCTTCTCTCTAAATTGCTGAGATATGGATTTGAAGGGTGGACTGTTAGGTGGATAAGGAATTGATTGGATAGTTGCATCCAGAGGGTAGTGGTCAATGGCTTGATGTCCAAATGGAGATTGGTGACAAGTGGTGTTCCTCAGGGGTCCGTACTGGGACAAGTGCTGTTGAAAATTTTCATCAATGACACAGACAGCGAGATCAAGTGCACACTCAGCAAGTTTGCAGACGACACCAAGCTGAGTGGTGCCGTTGACATGCCAGAGGGATGGGATATCATCTAAAAAGACCTGCACAAGCTGGATAGGTGAGCCTGTCTAAACCTCATGAGGTTCAACAAGGCCAAGTGCAAGGTCCTGCACCTAGGTCAGGGCAATCCTCAGTATCAATACAGGCTAGGGGATGATGCAATTGAGAGCAAGCCTGAGAAAAAAGACTTGGGGGTACTAATGGACAAAAAACTGGACACTAGCCAACAATGTATGCTTGCAGCCCAGAAGGCCAGCCATATTCTTTACAATGAGGGTGGTGAAACACTGGAACAGGTTGCCCAGAGAGGTAGTGGAGGCCCCATCCCTGGAGACATTCAAGCTCAAGTTGGATGGGGCTCTGAGCAACATGATCTAGTTAAGGATATCCCTGCTCACTGCAGGGGCGTTGAACTAGATGACCTCTAAAGATCCCTTACAACCAAAAGCATTCTATGATTCTATGATTCTCTGATTCCATGATTCTATTATTCTCTGATTTCTCCTTTTGTTTATGCTTGCTGCATTGATCATAACTTCTTACACACTCTACTACAAATATTTTTTCTCCAGCTGTCAGAAACATCTGAAATATTAACTGTTTGAAGTATGAAAAATTACATTTGAAGTATTTTTTTACATATATAGAGAGAAGTACTAATTTATTTGTGTCTTCACAGGAAGTGAGAGTATTTTTCAAAAACTTGTATCTTCCTACTTTTGTAAATGTTACTGGGTTGAGAGCTATACAAGGATGGTCACACTCACTAAAAAGTCAATAGTCAAGTTCTCAGTGTTGGTAGGAAATGTTCAAAACACATCAGTGTAAAATTAGATCAGAATGGAATGTATTAAAAAAAATGTTAAATCCCTGCAAATAGAAATCTAATTAACCAAATTCACAGGAAACATATGATTTACCATAATTTTGTAAACTTGGGTATAGTCATCCTCTTCATTAGGAAACCAGGCAAAACGAGAAGTGGATTGTGAAAGGCATAGGTAATATGCACTGAAATGCCTGTACTCTGGTAACTATTCTGTCAAGACTAAACACTAAAACACTAAAACTTCGTTCTCTGTGGTTTCACCAGGAAGTACCATTTGATATCACTCAGATTTCTCCTCTTTCTCAGCTGGTAAAGTCATAACATGATCTGTAAATTTGGAAGCTTCTGACAGCAGCTATGAGTAAAGCAGTCTAAAATATCCTACTACCCCTGGGCTTGGCCAGGACAGGGTTAATTATCACAAGAAGCCAGGAGGGGACACTGCTGGGTGGGCTGACCCAACCTGGCCAAACAAAACAAAGTGTTCGATACCATGTGCTGTCATGCTGAGTGCTGGGTGGAGCAGCTGGGCCGGGAGAAGGGAGTTACTGATCAGGAGTGTGCAGGGCATCGGGTGGGCAGTGAGAGTTGCTCTGTGTATTTCTACTGTTTGTGTTGTGTGTTCTCCTTATCGGTATCGTTGTTGCTACTGTTCATTTTGTTTACTGTTCTGTTAAACTGCCCTTATCCCGACCCACCACTTTTTTGCCTTTTTCTTTCCGTTCTCCTCCCCACCCCAGCAGGGGAGGGGTGACAGAGCGACCGGAGTGGCCCTTTGTTGCCAGCCACAGCCAAAATGCAACACCTACTCTTTCGCAGAACTAGAATAAGGCAAAGTAAATACGGAGTCTTAGATATCTGCTTACCAATCCAATTATTCTGCCGAGGTCACTCTGAACTGAAGAAAATAGAGAACATTTATACTAATATTGCCTATAAATGTAGAAAAAAAAAAAAATTCCCTGAAAAATGTTAATAGTTGAAGATTAAATTTTGGTTGAAATATCCGTAGTTGTGGTTTTATACTCTTTGCAAAGAATATACATTAGTGAAGAAGTTTTAAATTCTAAACTAACAGAAGTTTGGAATACTGACAAATCTTTTCCCTACTATTTTGGATCATATTTTTCCCACATTTTCAGACTTCTTAAATTAAGGTGTGAGACATCCTAAGCACTTCAAAGAAATCCCAGAAAACATCCATAAGCTTTGAATACTCAGACTAATCATTTAAAGGTTAATTGTCTTGGACCAATAGGGCCCCATTTCTGGAACCCTGAGTGCTTAGATCTTGTATACCTGTACAGCTGAAAGTCCTGTTTAGGCAGCCTTAGAAGCTCATCTCAGTAAAACTTGTTTTTCCTTTTTTTTTTCTTTCCTTGGGAATCATTTCTGTTCTTCCCTGTTGAGAAAGATGTTCTAAATACCCTTATCTTAGCCTTTCTCTTTGGCTCTGATTAATTTGCGTGCAGGCCTTCTTTTTTCATTATACTGAGATAATATTAGTTGTCCCAGTTTTGTCTCTTCAAAATTTATTCACCATAGCTTACAAGCGACAGCACTTTCATAAAGTTTTTTAAGATTTGGGATGAAGTGAAGCACCATGTAGAGGAGTCTATTTTTCTACAGTGACTTTGTACAGATCCTAAGGCATAAAAGTCCTTAACTTGCTGCATTATTTATGCACCCCAAATTAGACAGGATGAATATGGGCCCCTATATTCATATTCGTTATCTTTCCTGTCTTGCAATACTTATCTATTTCAATTGTTTGGCTGGAAACTCCAAAATAAATGATAATTCTTCACTGATTTTTTTTTTCCTGATTGTATTCTTATTCTATTTTTTTTTTCTAGTTCATCAAATACAGCATTGAAAACTTTATTCAGTGTGAAAAACTGTGCTTCCCTTGCTCCTAAACTAATTTCTGGAGTTTGTTTACTATCTTTTGGACTTATTTGCTTTGTTTTCTTGAAATTATCTGGCAGGTGACTCTGATCCAGCGTAGAACCATGCTGGTTTAGACCTAGAAAAGTAAAATATAATCTTCTATATAATTTTATTTCCTTCTAATCAAAGATATCAATAATTACAGTAAGAAATCATGAGTTAATTTCTTATTTTATACATTTCTGTTAAGGTGTAGCAAAAAAGCAAAAAATAATTATTTGAAGTTCTTTTTCTTACTCTAAACATTTTAATTCATAACATTTAGAGTTCTGTTTGAAGTAAAAAATGTTGTTTAGGAAGGTTATTTTGCTGTTCTTTAATGTTATCACTTTAAGGAAAAAGTGTATGGTAGGGAAAATTCCCTTCCCTTTAGCCCATTTAAAACACAGAATTTTCCTATTACAATTCCGCATTAAGTTTGGTTAGTTCCTTCTGTATTTCTCTCCATAGTACTATCTCGTTTACGCCTTGAGGTTATGATTGTAAAGTTATTCCATCCATTTTTCAGCAAGTTTACTGTTTGGAAAGACCTAGGCTTTCATTCATGGGATGGAAGCTGTATGTCACAAAGGAAATAAAACTATTTGATAGCACCTGTTCTACCTATTTTATATCTGAAATAAACCCTAGCTCAGTGCTGAAGCATTCAAAAAATTCTGAAAGTGACTGTTGCATAGGCCCTAACTTCTGCTTAAGCTATTATAACCCTCATATAGGAAAGATATATATGTACTTGCAGATTGGGCCAAATCCTCAAAGGTGTAAAGCAAAGTGGAAATGCAGTTGTGTACCACTTTTCTATGGAAGAATAAAGAATCTTTCAAATCTAGATGGAATACAGGGCTTCAAAAATTACAGGAACATAAGAACATGGATCACCTACCAAAGAAATAAATACTTGATCATTACTCCCTTTGCCAATGGAAGTGGTCTTTTCAAATTGGTTTTATTCTGCTGTAGCTCCTGAAGATACATTTTCTTCTTATTTTCTTATCATACGCATATCATATAAAGATAAGCATATTTACAATTCAAACAAGACTCAGACAAATCACCAAGGCTAAGTGATTGCACTAGAAGTGTAAAAATCTGATAATGAAATGTGAGCCATGACATACAGTATACATGAATACACCTGCTAGGTTTTTTTGCCTCCTAGCTGTCTTTAAAACATTTAGGCAAACTTCTGTTCTCCTGTGTAGGTTTCTGTATGGCTGACATAGAGTGAAAGACGACTAGAATGTCACCTAGCCAGCCTTTCAGATCTAAGGCAATATTAGCTCTAGCTATGAATCTCCCAATAGATGTTTACCTAACCTCTTTTAAAAGGCAGCCACAGTCTCCCTGTATGAAACTATTCCAGTGTTTCATTACTATTACCATCAGAAAGCTATTTTTGGACTGTAACATGAATCTCCCTTGGCCTGATTGAAACCCACTTACTTAATATGGACATAAAGAACAGATTATTCCCTAGCAGTAGCCTTTGATAAATCTGGAGAGCATTTATATTTCCATACTCAATCTTAAGTTTCAGAAATGAAGTAAGTCCCTTTCTAAGCCCATCCTCACGCACTCAGTTTTCTATACAACTGCTAATTTACATTACTCTCATTTTGATCCTCGAGCTGAGCTCTTTCCGGAAGTGCAGTGTCCACATGTGGATGCAGTTACCCAGCACAGACTTCAGCAATGTAGGATAGAGCAGAAGGTTCTATTTCCACACCTTGTAGACAGGTTTTTTCAAAGTTATTTGTCAATATATTTCTGACTTTTTTGGTGGTAGAATAACAGTTTTATTTATGTGGAGCTTGTTTATTTCCCCGTATTAATTTCTGTGAAACTGCTACTTGTCCTAATTCTGCATTTATGCAGATGACTATTCTTACGTGCAAAATGAATCATTTTTGTCCCTGTTCAATTATAGCTTATATTTTTTCATATTATTTCTCCAATTTCTTTAAATCATTTAACATTCTAATCCTTACTCACAACAAATATCCACCTCCTCTAGGTTCATATTGTTTGCAAGTATAATGAGTTTATTCTGTATTCCATCAATGATATGATTACTAAAAATACTAACATTGGATTCAGTACAGGCCTCTAAGGTACCTTACTGATACTTCATTTTAATAATGATTCTTTAACAATTAACTGCTGGCTTTAATAGCTAAACTGTTTAGCTACTATTTTCTTAGAATTTTCACACATAACCTGTAGTAGTCTCACGAAAATATTTTCTAACATGACTGACATAAATCACTGCATTAAAAGATAATTGCAAGTAAGAAAAACAAATTGCCAGACATTTGTGAGAACAATTCAACCTTATGTAGTTTACTGTACCTTTTTCACCTTTAAATGGTCTATTATCGGAATACGAATTGATCAAAGTAATGTATATGCAATCAAAGATGAGCTTCAAAGCTGCAGCACTCAAGTAGCTTGACGTAGTGAGATATTCTAGAAATATTGCACCAGTCAACTTTCTGAAATATCAAGCATAAATATTTGTGAAGAGTACAATTAGTATTGAAAAATTAAGTTGATCATACAAATGGTTATTGCGTATATCAGATTTTAAAACAATCTGCAATTATCATGATTCACATGTTTCCCTACTTAGACAGTCAGAAAAAAAATTTTTTAAATGATAAGACACATTTACCTTTCAGATATTCAGCCCACGTCACTGCCTTGTTACTGCAAACTGAAAAAAGCCACAAAAACCTATTGACAACTACATCTGCTTCAAGACATATTGCTATTAGAACAGATGCTCACTATCTCAGCCCCAAGTCTCTGCCAACCATGCATACAAGGGAAGTAGGTTTTCAGTTCTTCCTCAATAAAGACTTTAAATATAACTTAACTTAGTATTGTAAATTTTAATTTGTGTGGAGATTTTTAAATCTCATGCTAGTGTTAAAAATCATGTGTTTATTATCTCTCCTGAAAACTTAGTGCAAATGGCACAAACTTGTTGGTTTTTAAGATCATAACTTCTTGCCAATGTAAATCAACAACATTGTGTGTACAAGACCAGAGGGTTTTTTCAAGGTTATTTCTTAGAGTTACTGCTTTAAAAGCAAAAGTTGGAAAAGAGGGAAAAATAAACGTCTAAGTCTAGGTGGATCTGACCTTCTAGCATTCTCCACCTTACTTCTTGTCAATCATTGATACATGAATTTCACTGAGAATTTAACCATTTATAAAGTAAACACCCCTCTACTACTTTCTTCTTTTGGGTCATAAGGTACAGATTGACTCACTTTGATCAACATAAATTGAGAAAAGGTGCTGAGCCCAGGGAATCTCTGATGTGAATTGCAAAGCTGCGTATATTATTACACTGAAGAATGAGTAGAGGTCATGGCTATAGAGTTCAGATGAAATATCTGAAGAGGGTGTTGACAGATACTCTCTTCTTTGTGAAGTAATGGTTGTTATGCACCAAGCAAAGTAATCCTAGTATTAACATGGAGGACCAAAGTCACAGTTATGCAACTAATCACAAATAGCTCTGCACTAGTCTCCCAGCTAATCACTGTATCAGTTTATCTCTGGGTGGCAAAGACATAGGTGGAATTATTTCTGTCTTAGTTACATCATCCACCAATTTGATTCCTGTTTTGATAATATACGGCATTCTTCTTATCAGAACAAATTTTCTACTTTGTTTGACCAAATGAAATAGATTTAATCCAGGTGTGAATGTAACAGAAAATAGCAAAAATAAATCGGAATGAGAAGACAAGAATTCTGTGTGCAAGAATCAGAACTGTTTTGTTTAATTCTGCTTACATCGTCCACAAGAAAAGCAAGTCACAAATCACAGACACCGCAAGTTAATCAAGGGAATAGTTCTGTTTATTGAAAGCACTTGCACCGTATTCTATGCAATAATCAAGTAAAACAAGACCAGATTTAAAAACAGCTACCAAACTAATCTTTAGAATTCATATTCAGCAAGTGACCTTGAAGACAAAAATTAGTGGATGGAAACTGGAGCTGAATGAGTGATTCACTCAGTAACAACTTTACCTTCATTTCCTTCTCTACTAATGTGTTTGAGTTCTGACTGAAAGTGGGAGAGCTCTATTTTGAAAATGGAAAATAGCCATATTTAATTTTGTGGGTTATAAAATTCTACTATGGATCATTCATGCTGTACGTATTTTCCTGCTAACATTCATTTTCTAACTTTCTTCTCTAGAGTTTGACAACTTTGGTATTATTTTCTTCTGTCAACTGTGAGCTGGTGAGTATGAGTTTTACTGAGAACCCAGTTATAATGAATAAGGAATACCTTATTAAAAAGTGTTAGTGATTCATTTTGTATTGTACTGCAGTGTGTTCTTTTAAAATAAATGTGTGATCTGAGCAGATATTAGTTTAATTTTAGTTTAATATTGGCTAAATATATTTTAAACTTTATATATACCTTTATAAAGTAGAAAATATTCATCAGTTACTTACTGTATAAGAGTAGTGAGATGCTTTCCGTAAATTTGTTGCTCTGTGCTTCAAGTGAGGTTATTACTGAAATTTAATCAGAACATCAATACTCTTCAGCATTAAATCCAAAGACTTGTCTGCTGTATTTTGCTTTTTTATTATTTTGTTTTTTTAAATCCACTAAAGTAAAATTTAATACAATTTCGTAAGACCGTAATAGGGTGGAAAATGAATGTACTATTGGCAGTATTAAAGGCTTAATGGGAAGAAGGTATATTGATCAAGAGCACGCTGCATTAATTCAATTCTTTGTTTGGCTCTGAGCTACTTTTAAGAGGTACATCAGTGGGGACTGTTTTTCTTAAGCAGCTGGACAGTTCAATAGTATTCTGACCTTGTAAATTCCATTAATGTCCTGAAAGTGTTGCACGATACATATATCTCTCAGAAGATAATACCACTGCTGAATCTGCATGAATTTATGCAGTAAATGTATATGTAACTGCATAACTGTAACTTAAAAGATCTCTAAACCTAAGTTTCATGAAAAAAATACACATCTCCTAAAACTAACAAAGGAATCTCTTTGAAATGGCAGTTATAGCTGTAATCTCTAGTATTTTATAGATGGTAGGAATGTAAATGCTTATCTTATAAATCAATGACATAAAATTTAATTTACAATATTTCTTGTGTGTGTATAGTATAATATAGTCACATTCCCTAGGGATTCCTGCTTTAAATTTTCTGTGTTAGAGACATAAAAGATTTTCTTCTTTTTTTTTTTCTGTTTTTCAAATGAAACTCATTATTAAACTATGTTTTAAACTGTATTTTAAAAAGAAGTCTTATACTCATGTACCTGTTATTTGTTTCTTCCTTGAAAATATTTGTCTTACATTAATCACAAAGGTTTAGATCCAGATTCTGAGCTGATTTAAGTAGGCTCACTAACCTGAAATCCACAAAGTCAGTGCACAACTAAGAAAAGTGTGCTAGGGACTACGAGAACAAAATCGATTCCTATAAAACAGCTGCTGCATAATGGTCCATATATAGAGCTATCAAGATTTAAAAAAGGACTGACAGCTCCACGGGGAAAAGTACACATGAAAGTTAATTTTAAGGAAAGCTTTAAGTGATAGAAGTTCAACATTTGTGAATGCTGGAATGTATTAAAAACAAGCATTCAGGGTCCTGCACCCAGGTTGGGGCAACATCTGATATTAACACAGGCTGGGGGATGAAGGGATTGAGAGTAGCAATGCCGAGAAAGACTTGGGGGTACTGGTGGATGAAAAGCTGGACATGAGCCAACAATGTGCACTCACGGCCCTGAAAGCCAATCATATCCTTGGCTGCATTGAAAGAAGTGTGGCCAGCAGGTCAAGGGAGGTGGTTCTGCCCCTCTACTCTTCTTTGGCGAGACCCCACCTGGAGTACTGCGTCCAGCCCTGGAGCCCTCAGCACAGGAAAGACATGGAGCTCTTGGAGCGGGTCCAGAGGAGAGCCACATAGATGATCTGAGGGCTGGAACACCTCTCCTCTGAGGAAAGGCTGAGAGATTTGGGGTTGTTCATCCTGGAGCAAAGAAGGCTCTGGGGAGACCCTATCGCAGCCTTTCAGTACTTAAAGGGGCCTTATAAGAAAGATGAGGACAGGCTTTTTAGCAGGGCCTGCTGCGATAGGTCAAGGGGTAATGGCTTTAAACTAAAAGAGGGTAGATTTAGATTAGATATAAGAAAGAAATTCGCTACTGTAAGAGTGGTGAGGCACTGTAAGATGTTGCCCAGAGAAGTTGTGGATGCCTCCTTCCTGGAAGTGTTCCAGGCCACTTTAGATGGGACTCTGAGCAAACTGATCTAGTGGAGGATGACCCTGCTCATTGCAGGGAGGTTGGACTAGATGACTTTTTAAGGCCCCTTTTAAAGGTCCCTTCCAACCCAAACCATTCTATGATTCTATGATTCTGTGATTCAGAAATATATGAGTACAGGGACCACCATGGAAGAAAGAACACTGCACTGTTAGTGAGATAAAGAGCTTCAGAAGACACAAATCTGAAATGCGACTAGAGACCAGGAATGCCTTTAGCTTCTGGGTAGACTGCTGTTTTCCCCTTTCTATTTAGATTCTAATCATTCTGGGTAAAAGATCATGCATTTGCAAAGGGTCTTGCTCAATACCATCTCAGTCTTGTCAGTGTGCTATTTTATTTCCACTAATTGTACTATTTATTACAGCTCAGTTGGTTCACAGCTGACAATATAAAAAATTCCTCCGGTGATGGGCTTACTGAACATTGCCCCATGCTTCCTTTACTGCCTATATCAGATGTTAATAGAGAAACACTATTACTGAGATGTGCTGACATCATTGATTAGGCTTTTGAATACACTAGAAAGTAAACAGAAACATTAATTTTAATTTTAAACTCCATTAGGAGTTTGAAAGTAAAATAAAACTGGTGCCTGCAGAATGCAAGTGGAGCCATCTTAATGTAGCAACAGCCATATATTTTTTGGTTTCTAAGGGAAACTTCCAGGATATATAGTAAAAGCACTTTAAAAAATGAGATGTTTTAATGACAAATTGTCTTTGTAATTCAAAGATCCTTAATTTTGATTTGCTACACATTACAGGAAAGGAGAGAAAAAAAAAATTCCATACTTTAATCTGTCATTGTAAAGTATCACCAACAGGTATTGTGATGTCATAATCCAGTGATTTTTATACACAGAAATAATGTTGATATGTCAGACTTTAAGAACTGTGACGAAAGCCCTGACTCTCTTAAAATCAGTGACAGTTTTGCTATTTAACGAAAACAGGACAAATTTCTGCAACTTTTGGTATTCACCTATGCTGGTCATATCTCAGCTGTAAAATGTTCGGGTCCAGATCCTCTGCTAATGTAAATCTCCGCATAACTGAGCTGAGATCAATGAAGTCAAAGAAAATGGAGTGAAATAAAAAATATGCAATAAAAACAAAGTAGTCGATATTGACAGATTCTGCTGTGATTTTTGTAGCAGGGCTTTTTTTAGAATAGAAAATTTAAGTTTTAAGATTTCTGCAGCATCAGTAAGTTCCTTGGTTACAGATACTGAAAATTTCCAATATTGATACAATTCTTTTTGTTTGTCTCTCAGGTTCTGACAACGATCTTACACACTTCTTTTTGTCCAAAGACTTTGCCAGACATTTCTTTTGTCATCTAATGTGGTTATAGCAATATCCCTTCATCTTACATATGTTGTCGTTTTTCCTCTTACATTCTGTTTTCAATCCATGTCAACTGATTAATTTGACAAGATAAGCCATGTTTGGAATGAGCTGCTTCTATGTTTCTCATTTTGTCATTTTTGTTTACACTGTCTGTAATTCCTCTTTTCACCTTCTCTTTATTTCTGTCAAAAAATCCCTTATGATTCCTTCTGTTGTACCTGGATCACGTTCCAGAAATATCTGATGTTGTCCTCTTCTCCTCTAAAGCTTCTAAAACTACTCACCTTTTTTTTCCTCCCAGTGTTCTTAACTCAGCGATCGCTGAGCCCCGTGGTCACTGACTCAGAGGGCCGCGTACTGGGTGGGGGAGTTGAACCCACTGGAGAGGGGGGATCCCCTGGCCATAACGGGCACGACAGATCAGTTACTGGAAAGTGTGCAGAAAGTAGCTTGCCTTCAGATGGTGTATGACAGGGAGCTCGAGCCTAATCTGAGCTCCCCAATGCTGCTGCCGGCAGACCCCGAAAGAATGACTCCCCTGATATGGGGGCTTCCTGATTCCCTGAAACCTATAGGGATCCAGCTGCAGGGGAGAATTCAAAACACCCCCAGTGGCTGCCCTGGAGGGCGGGGTGACCCCTGACCATCGGTGGCCAGGGATGACAGTATGGACATGGGGGGAGATAACCCAAGAGCTGATTAACTGTGGGAGCAGATATGGACCTGTTCATCGGCCATATCAAAAGGTTGAAACCAGAGACCTGCGAGGGAGTAAAGGGCTGTTTTCCTCGGGGAGAAGTGTGGATCTAGGCGGGACAGAAAAGCCCCTGAATCGGCAGGGACTCTGGCAGTTAAGGCTTCAGAAGGGCATTCCCTGGGACCTCATGGATGGACTCCCGACCAAGAAGCTAGAACAGCTTGTGCAGAAATGGGCAGGGCGAGAAATCACTTTTGGACGAGGTCCTGGTGCCCCAGCCTTGGTGAATTTTGGGGGGGGAATGAAAAAGGGAGAAGATGGTGAGAAACTAAATCCTCCGCTCCCCCAGGGTGAGGGGGAAGGCGGAGTGTATATATTTGTAAGACAACTCACCTGCAATAACAAAGGGGATTTATTGATTACTGTGGCGATAGGGCCAAAGAGGAGACCAGTAACCTTTTTTGATTGACACCGGAGCACAAATTACTGCGCTAAAATGGGTCAAGGCAGAAAAATGTGGAATTTCAGTCCCGCCCAGACACCTTACAGTTTCAAACGCCTTGGGGAAAACCCAGACAGTGCCCATGACTCCGGTGACATTATGGCTACCGGGGGGGGTTGGGGGGGGAAGACCCTGTGGATGCCATAGTAGTTGTGGGAACTTTGCAAAAGAACATTTTGGACATGGATGTTTTAAAGGGTAAACAGCGGCATGATACCCAGGGAAATTCGTGGTCCTTCGATGCCCCCCAAATTAAACAATTGGCTAAAATCCCCGGCATGGAGGTGCATCTGTTACAAGCGGCGCCTGCCCTCCCCTCTTCTAAATTAAGGAACGTGAAGCCCCAGCCGCTGCCGCTGGCAGCCGAGGAAGGCACAGCCCCAGTGATGGCAGAGCTGTGGGGACAAGGAGTCTTGGTTCCCACCCACTCGACTTGCAGTTCCCTGGTCTGGCCGGTGGGAAAACCTAATGGAAAGTGGCGGTTAACGGTCGATTACCGCCGTTTGAATGCTAATCCAGGACCGTTAACCGCTGCTGTGCCTAACATTGCCGAGGTCATTAGCACCATTCAGGAGCATGCACACCCAATTCTGGCAACTATTGATGTTAAGGATATGTTCTTTATGGTTCCCCTTCAACCCAAAGATCAGACCCATTTCACTTTCACCCGGGAGGGACAGCAGTGAACTTTCAGGCGGCTTCCCTAGCGGTGTGAGCACTCTGCTGCATCAGCTCACCATGGACTAGTGCAGGAATTAGAAACGATCCCCATACAAGCGGGGGTGAAGACTTATCAGTATATAGACAATGTTCTTGTGGGAAGGAGTCAGAGAAAGGAAGTTGGGGAGGCGCAGAGGGACGTTATCACCCATATAGAACGCATAGGATTGACGATTCTGCCCTAAAAGATCCAAGCCCTTTCTAGTGAAGTGAAATTTTGGGGAATATGGTGGAGCGTGGGCATGACTTGTATCCCCCCGATACTCTGTCCTCCCTTGACCTAATTAAAATGCCACGATCAAAGAAAGATCTACAACACCCATTAGGACTACTCATGTTCTGGAGAAAAAGTATCACTGATTTTTCAATTATTGCTAGACCTTTGTATGATTTACTGAGGAAAAAGCTCCAATGGGAGTAGACCCAGGTCCATGATGAGGCATTCCAGCTGTTGGTGTTTGAGGCAAATGCCTACCAAGCCCTTAGACCGATCCATCCGATGGACTCAGTCCAAATTGAATGGGAGTTTGCCCGGACCAGACTCTTGGTTCATTTATGGCAAAAGGGGCCAGAGGGGCCCATTCGGCCCGTCAGGTTCTATTCACGTAGTTTCAAAGATGCTGAAAAAAGGTACACAACTTGGGAAAAGCGCCTATTTGTAGATAGTCTGGCTTAGAGAGAGGCCAAATGAACTATCCGACAGCAACCCATAATACTTCGGGGCCCATTTAAAGTGACCAAAGCAGTTTTAACGGGAACACCACCCCCTGACGGGGTGGCCCAAAGGGCCTCTGTACAGAAATGTTATGCACAAATAGAGTATTATAGCAAGATCTTTTCTGTATCTGAAAGAGTTACTGAAGTACTAAACATTCAGGATGAGGCAGACCTAGATAAGGATGCGCCCCAGCTTTCTCCCGTGGTACAAATAGCTCCCCCATTTTCTGAACAGTTAGAGAATGTATGGTTTACTGATACCTCATCGAAGCGAGAAGGAAAGATTTGGAAGTATCGAGCTGTGGCACTTGAAGAGGGGACTAAGGAAGAAAACATTACTGAAGGAGAGGGCAGCGTGCAGGTGGGAGAGCTAACCGCAGCGTGGAGCGTATTCCAACATGAGGCCCAAGCTACTTCCCCTGTATACATTTATACTGACTCTTGCGTGGTATTTAAAGGCTGTACAGAGTGGCTACCTTTCTGGGAACACTTATTAAAATGGCTGCGTGTAAAACGGAAACATTCAGGGATCAATGATTTATTTTGTGAGGCTCTAGCTCAAGGGTGGCCGGTTACCAGGGAGGAATGCAAAACACGTATATCCTCTTGTGAACAGTATCATGTCCATTTGGGCAGACACCCACTAGAAAATGACCCCACGCACTTGATAGAAGGAAAGGCTTTGTGGGAGGCCTGGTAGCTTGATTATTATTCCTTCCTTCTGACCCTAGAACCGAGTTTGTTTCTGTTCTTATTTTCCAGGAAGGAGCAACTGACCCAGATACACCCCCCCAGAGGAAGTAAAAAGGACACAGATTGTGACTTAATCAGAATGTGCATGTTATTTCTGATCATACTAGTTTGAGGATATATCTATGAAAGCGATGGAAGACCAATTTCTCCACCTCCCACTGATCCCTATGATCCCTTTAGGGACAATGAGTTTGTGTTGTTAGCCAAAGCTGGAAGTCGAACTTTTAATCTGAGTCACTGTTGGGTCTGCGGTGGACCCCCGGGGTTATCGAGCTGGCCATGGACGTCCACACCCCTTACCCCAGCCCAGATTGTGAGCAATTACAGTGACACCACGAATGACACTTGGGGCAATAGTGAAACATGGCCAATTCAATTTCCAACTGTTGGGCTATATTGTTTAAATTGTGCTCAGGAGGGAGGGATCCATGTTGGGGAAAGCAAATGCAAATGGACACTAACCCTTAAGTTAGTAGATAAAGATAGAGGTGTCCGCATTTGGATGTGGCTTGATGAAATCAGGTGCAGTCGGGGTTTTAAAGGATACTGGTCAAACAAAAATGAAACATTCTTCCTCCAACAATTCAATTATTACCCCTGTAGTCAAGTCTGTGAGTGGAAAAACAATTCTGGCACCTGGTACTACACTGGCCGCATAAATGACAGCCCCACTGAGTTTTTTAGCCCTTTTGACGACAAGGACGTAACTCATTTTCAATCTCCAAGGCAGACAGCTGGACCATTCGATTATGGCACTAGGGCTAAAAGGGGTCATTATTGGATCTGCGGACACACTGCATATAAACATTTACTGACAGAATGGTCAGGGACTTGTTACGTAGGGATTATCCAGCCCATATTTTTCCTCCTTCCGGAGGCGGGCAGACCTTGTTTGGGAATAAGACTATATGATGATCTGGGGGATAGAAGGGTTGCCCATAAGATGTGATGTATTGAGGTTAACCTGGGTGGAATGGAAAAATGGGGAGACGATGAGTGGTCTCCTGAGCGAATAATTCAACATTACATACCCACCACCTGGAACCCCAATAAACTGATATCGGGACCAAGGGAACGGATTTACAATTTAAATCGGATAATTCGATTGCAGTCAGCACTAGAAATTATCACAAATAAAACCTCCGATGCCATAGACCTTTTAACTCAGCAGTCTCAACAGATGCACACGGCAGTCCTTCAACATCTCATGGTCCTGGATTACCTGTTAGCTGAAGAGGGGGGGTGTGTGTGGGAAATTAAATATTTCTAACTGTTTCTTGGAGATAGACAATGTGGGTGAAGTGGTCCTCCAACTGACCAAAGATATTAGAAGAATCGCTCATTTTCCCGTCCAAACATAGAATGGTTGGACTCGTGATTCGTGGTCCTGGTTACCAGGGACACAATGGGTAAAACAGTTGCTACTATTCATGTTATATGTGGTTGCTCTTTTAATGTTTTTACCACGTATTATCCCCTGTTTTGTTCAGTTAGTCCGACATGTGGTATACAATATGCAATTCATACTCACCATGTTACCTGATGGAGTGAGGTATATCCATGTCATTTTTGTCCAAAACCGACCACTGTACCCATCATTTAGACCCTTTAGAATTCACAGATTGTCAAAGGGATGAATTGCATACCTATACCCATGTCACACCCACCCTGATGTTCTGTTTGTTATCGTGAAAAGACTACCTCATACTTACCTGATTCCTCAACTTGCTCGATAAGACATTGTTAAACTTAGCAGTGTTAAAAGAAACAGTGTTTACATTGTGTAATGTGTTGACTTGCCTGCAACTGAGCATTTTCTGTGCCATGCCACTTTTTTGGTCTCTCCCTTCCCTGCTGTGTCACGCATCCCCTCCATCCTGGTTTCTACTCCTATTTCTCTCTCTCTTTCTCTCTCTCTGTAGGCGTGGGTAACGGACCCGTTGTAACGATGTGACCCCAATATGAGTATGATCGTACCGCTTTATTAGTCAGCAAAACAAGATTCATATAGCAAAACTATTACAGCATCTGAATGGTTAAAACCCCAACCCATATATAGGCAAAACTACTGCAACTCGTTGTGATTGGTGCAGAGCTGCATCTCGAAGTGAAAACAGTACTGTGGCAGGAAACAG
>Ga0065711_1004769_pt1 | contig 36641 bp, 28 predicted proteins | sample Hoacrofraction12_FD_59098 | JGI IMG/M metagenome (GOLD analysis project Ga0065711, IMG submission 59098) | Hoatzin crop microbial communities from Cojedes, Venezuela - Epithelial fraction 12 v2 (version 2) | ecosystem: Host-associated > Birds > Digestive system > Esophagus > Crop | place... | reverse complement strand
CTACTACTGTAAAGCTGCTTTGCCTCAACCTGTGCAAACAACTTTATGTTGTTGGCTGGTATATAAGGGATGCCTCTTGTGCCTACGAAAAATAACATTGTATTTCATCTTAATGAACGTCACTTTCTGTGAATTTTATCAGAGACACACTTCTTACTTGCACAAGTATTTTTATTAGGATTATAGCATGTCATTTGCAGTTACAGTCCTGACAGCTTAAAGTACATATGCTGGAGTAATTCTTAATGATGCTTTGAGTTTTGCTGCATCAGTTAGGTTAACTAATATTTTACCCTCTTTTTTTTTTGTGTGTGTGCACGTGTTAGATATCAGTCCAAGCCTACAAACACCCAGGTTTAATCTTGAGGCTAATCCTTGAGAATGACAGTATTAAATTTGAACCTGACTTCAGTGACTACGAGGATGTATTACTGAATGTTTATGCTGTTATGATTCAAGCCGTCAGTGATATACCAAGAGCTGAGACCAAATTATTTCCTAAGCGGGTAAGAAATCACGATACTGATGGGTTTTGTTTTATCATTATATTGTTGCTACATTTAGTTCCTAGATATTTTAATGAATAACCCTGTTGTCTGAACTCACGTAGTAATATCATAATAATCTTTCAGATTTCTTTGAAATAATCTTAATTTTATTATTAAAAGGCCCAATCACTGTTCTCTAAGCAAATAAAAAGCCAAGAATTGACTGGTTTCCTCTGTGAGTTATTTTCTGCAGCAGCTACTACAAATGTACTACAAACAGAATTGATGCATTTAAATTTTAAACATATTTCTGCAGTATTTTGTTGCCCTTTCTGTTTAGCACCAACTTGAATTTTAAAGAAAGATACTAACCCTCAACATTTTTGTTAATATGCTTGACCACATGACCAAGCAGAAACCTGAATGGTATGCTATGCTTTATAAAAGCACTAATCAAGAACCTGTGAAAAGACAAATTAGAAGCATCTTAAGCATGTCTAAATGCACCAGAGCAAGGCTTCAGGTTTTCTGGGGGACTGCAGCAAAGTGTTTTCCATATTTCTCATGTTACAGATTCATCAGTTGCTAGCAAAAATGAGGTTGTGCCTGTGGTGTGGGAAAAATAAAATCTGTGAAGATTAAATTTAAAATTGTTGAAAGAATTGTTTTGGGTGGATAAGTATGTGGACTTCTGAGTTTCTGAATGAAGCAGCTCTGATTTCTTACTTGTTGGAGGCAAACATCCGTAAGCTAGGATTCACAAAAAATTTGGGAGTAGAATGTAAATAGCTGTATCTACTAAATTAGGTTTGTAATCGAACAGTAGTTAGAAATATTTTAAAGTAACATTTAGTTGATTTTCTGTCCGATTTATCTTCCATGGTGTAACTGAGCTACAGACATAACTGTAATTTGAAAATGTGTTTGGTTTTTGTGTGTTTTTTTTCAAAGTCGAAAGGTGAGCCCTCATCAACTGTGTTGAAGCCTGTTATCTTGGATGAGATCTTGGATGAACACAAGAGAAGGATCAGAGAAGAAATCATCAAACAACGTGCTGCACCTGTGGACCATCTCAAGCTGTATGACAAGTACAGCTTCCTGATGAACAGACAAGCTGAGCAAGATGTTGATCGGTTCCTGACAGAGGAACATACTTTTGAAGAAATGAAAAGGGAAATTATAAAGTACAAGCAACTTGCTAAGGAAATAAAATATACTTCTAGGAAGGTAAATTATAATAATATTCTTAAAGAGATATTGTTATCATTTTAATGTTGTTTTTTATACTAAGAATCTTGTCAGTTGAAGGTGATGATAATTAGCTGTGAGATAAAGTGAATTAAAATTTTTTTTTTTCAGAAGAAGAGTTTTTCAAGAGCTAGCATTTCTGGGGTGTATTTGCCATACTGAAGTGAGACTTAGTTATTTTTGCTAGAAATTGTTTTGGGACTTCTGGAGGCACGCAGAGTATGCTTTGCTTAGATGTGAAGGAGGAAGAGAAAGCGTGGGTCCAGCCACCTCCGGATTCCTCCCAGGCATCTAAGTCAGAGAGAGAATCCTTAACGTGAGCCGCTTTTTTGTCCCTGTAAGGTTATTCTGTGGTAAGAATCCTTTGTCCGTGCATTCTGAAAAAGAACTCGGAAGGCTAAAGTGGTCTTCCTGAAATTGTTTCTCTCCTAGCATTCAGTGCAAACCTCAGTTCTGGAGGAACTAGAACTTACAGGCCAGTCCTGAGGGCTTCTGCCTGTGGAAGTCGAGCTCCCTTGCTAACTAGTCAAAGAAAGCGTTGGATTCGGAGGCTTTTTTTAATCCTGAGGAATGTCACGTGTCTCTAACAGTAAAGCAGGCTTACCGCATTTTAGATGTATCTCAAACTCTGTGATTTCACCAGACACCATTCACTGCTACAGGCAGTAGAAGCCCTTCTTTTTTGAGGAAGTAGATTACTTGTCAATGTCAAAAGTGATAGAAGAAAGATGTGTAGACGCAGAAAAATGATTATTTGCAACTCTAGCTTTTTCTTTCCCTTCTTCACTTGAAAGTTTTAAAAGCATTTTATGATTTAACTAAATTCCTAGGTGACATTCCTGCTTGAGACAGTGAGAGAGAACAGGTAAAAGCTGTTCAGTGTTCTGACAACTGCTGTATTTGTTTTCCAGTGTCTCTGTCTAGGAATGTTTGAATTGCGTTGTGATGAATTAATAAGTGCTTTGGTAAAGCGAGCAGACAATATTTGTGAAAAAGTTATTTCCAGAATATTCAAAGACCATCAAGACGTAAACGCGAGGTAACTCTCAAACTTGAAAATGTGTATTGAAATGTACTTAATTTTGTTTCCACTACTGAATTTTTTCAATCCTGAAAGTATATGTTGATCCTATTTTTTGCTGTTATAAATGTATGTGATTTGTCTAAGGATGATTAAAATAAAACACATGTGCCAAACTGGTTATCTTATGTATTTTTCAGACTATGTGATGAGTTTGAGAGAATATCAGAAAAAGCCCTTACTGCTCCATCTAATACACAGGAACTAATGGAACTTAAGGTACTGTCTTCTTTTTTGTGAGTGCCAATACTATTGCTCTGGCCTTAAGCAGTAGCATATGCAAGGTGCCCCCTTTAAAGGTATGGTTCTGGCCTTGTTAAAGTCACTGGTGCTGCATGTGAGTTACAAAACAGGTCTTTGGCCATGAGACTAAATGTCGTAGCCTGATGCATATAGGTACGCTCTTTTCCCCACCAAAACGTCATGGCTGCAACCAGACTGCCTATTTGGAACAGTCCTTTGTCTGCACTGTCGCTTGCCCTAACCAGTGGCATTATTGGCAAGAATACCAGTTGGCATAGACCAAAACCCTGTGGGGCAGCTCTCTCTGAAGTGAGGGTGCGTGCCCACGGGTGCACAAGATAGTCCATTGGAGTACGTGAAAGAAATAGTATTTATTTTTAATCTTTAAAAAGTGAGAAAGAAATTGAGCTTTACTAATACTATACATTATTATATATACACATTGTTATTACACATTTTTATAGATACACACTGGTGCTGTCTGTAGGTCAGAGGCTCCTGCGTCACATACGTACGTGAGGTGTCCTGAGGAAGGAGTGGGTGTTCCACAGTGCGGAGGGATTCACAGTGGCACCCTCACTTGGTTCACTTGCTTTCAGCTTATTACTATGTATTGCAGTTTGTCTGCCCAGTTAAGTAGCTTTGTGGATTATGTTAAGCTAGTTTTAACTAACCTAACCCTCACAAAATGGGCATGTGCCTTACAAAGATTCGCTCAAAGAAACTGCAGATTGAAGACAATACTAATAATGCGAGCACAAGTGATCAACAAGAAAATGGCAGAGCTGACACTTGTACCCCTAGTATGAGCTATTCATCATCCACGTTATGAGGTAAAAATATGAGGTCTAATCAGATTTCACAAGGAGGTAAAAAAAAAAATCTAAATTATCAGGAAGAGTATTTGAAATACGAATTTGCATCTAGTGTTTGTTAATGGTGAACCTTACCTGAAATGTCTGTTGTGCCTTGAGATATTAGTTAAATAGTATGAAAATGTCACACTTAACAAGACATGTAAAAACTAAGCATCCTGATCACGTGGAGAAACCTCTACAATTTTTTCAGTGAAGTTTCAAGTCATGCGACACTCAATCCAGTAGTCTACACAATGTAATGATCCATGCTCAGAAGACTCAGAAGCCGCCTCTTATTTAATAGCGACAGGGGAAAAGCCACATTCCTTTGGGGAAGCACTTGTTCCTCCTGCTGCTGTTTCGGCAGGGGCTTGGACTAGGTGACCCACAGAGGTTCCTTCCAACCCTGACCATTCTGTGATTCTGTAATATATGAAAAACAATACGGTGATAAACTAGAATGCATTTCTGTGTTAGCAAATACTGTCAGAAGGCCCGTGGAAAACATTGCTGCAGATTTGCAGAAACAAGTGCTAGAACAAATTGAGTAGTGTGGGAGATTTGCTGTACAGCTGGCTAAAACTACAGATGTTTAACAAATCTCAGTTTATGGTATTTGCTAGATTGTGTTTCAGTAATGAAGCACAGGAAGAACTACCTTTTTCTGAGCCACTATAGGGAAGGTGTATATTTACAAATACCACTTCTGTGATCAAAACCCTGCTGTTTCGTTGATGTGTTCAGGCTCCAGTTCAGCAAAGCACTTAGATTCACACTTGAGATGTAACGTGTCTTAGTCTCTTGCTGTTCAGCAAAGCTCTGATGTATCTGCCCAGTATCAAATGTGTAGAATTAGGTGTGTGCTTAAAATAAATTGGGTGCCTGAGTGGTTGGCTGAATTTGGTCCTAGTGATTTGAACTTTTGCTACAGTGAAGTTTATTAATACAGGATATAACTGGAGTAATTTTTTCAAGTAAAAGGTAAAATGTTTAGAAGTTGAACGATGTGCTGTCTGAGAATATGGTGCCTTTAAAATGCATACATGTTATGCTATAACTTGGTGTTGGAGAATAAACGAATTTCATGTAATACTATACCAGCATCATACCCCTTCTGCTTCCATCTCAGTGTTGAAAAGATGTATCGGTCGTTGTTTGGGGTATTCTTTTAATAGCTGAATATTTTCTAGATCCGTAGCAATGAGTATATTCTGAAGCACAGAAACTGCTGTTAAAAGAGCAGAAGCATAGATTTACTAGATTATTTATTCCTATCTAAAAATGTTTCCAGTGATACCACATTGTGTCATCGTATTAAATTTTTCTGTATCTTCAATTGATGGATATTAATTAATATTTTCCGTATACTGGTATACTAATCATCTGTCCAGTTGGCCAGCATATGTACTAATACAGCTCTTTTCTTGTTAAGAGGCTTTCAGAGTGCTTTGTTGTGGATTGTTGTTTAAACTGGGCTGTGTTGCTGTTCTGTTAAGAGAACCCCACAGAACGCTCTCTGTCTCAACGCGGTTTCCTGCCAGCTCTTGAGGTCTGAAAGAACAGCGTAATTTTAATCATAATGAGCAATACAGTGGCTGTCTATATTTCTTATATTCTTACTCTGAGGGAAGACCTAATCTTGGGCCATCCAGCGTGTTTCCCTTTCTGAAGTGAAGTGTGTCCTTCTTTTCTCTTGTAGTGATTTTACTGGATTTTCCTTGGTAGCACCACGCTTTCTTTCCCAGCCCTGCGCCACTTCTAGCAGGCTGTCTGGGTTGGCTTCCATTAGTCCAAACCTTTGTGCGTGCTGCTTCACCCGTTCTTTGGAGATCTATTCAATAAAATAGCTAGTAAGACAGTTGCATTAACAAGTTATATCCTGTAAAAATGGATAATGCCATTCCAAATAAACACCTTTTCAGATCGTGTATTTCTAATTTTATTTAATTTTCCTTGTAAAAAAGAAGCTTTTAAAGTTACATATTAACTACTTCAGGCATTATTTTGGCATTAAATTGTATAAAAAAATGTCTTTTAAATTTCTGTTCCCCAGGCTTGTCTGCAGAAAGTGGAAACATGTGACATGCTTGAATTGGAGCAGAAGTTAGTAGGTGCTGTAAAGTGTGTTGCTTTCCTGATAGAATGCGTCAACTTTTCACCAGCAGACATTCGACTGAACAGTAATGTTTTTCAATGGTATGCACGGATGCCAGGTATCTTTGAAGAGCACAGAAAGATAATTAAAGAAAAAACAGATGAATTTCAAGATGGTCTTAAGGTTTGTAATGTCAGTATTTTAAAAATCCTTGAGCTGCTGATTTTGAATGCCATATAGGACATGAAATAATGGATGGAATAATCTCTTTTATTTTTCCGTATATTTTAAAAAGAAGTTTGAAGTAGATATGTTTATATTATTCTTGGTGTCAGCTGATTTTTACCTGCTTTCCACTGATTTAATATTTTTCACATATCCACAAGAACTGCAAGACAAGCCAAATCTCATGCTTTACACTCTGAAAGCACTTTGGTTACAGAACTTCTAGTGATGTTGATAAAAGTTGTCTGTATATGAAATAGTAAAATTCAGATATATCCTTTAAAGACGTGTACGTGGTTTCATTGATGCACGTGAGCAGTCCCTTTGGAGTCAGTGGCAGTATATGGAATTTCTATGATAGCTAAAGTGAAAAATCTGCATAGATTTGTAAGTGCGATTTTGCTGTTAGGATAATGTCACATAAGGCAGGTTTGGTTTATTTGATTTTATTTTTTAATCTCTTACACTTTACATGTATTTTATTTCTGTTAGAATTTTTCATTACGTTTGCTAGGCTTTTACATACGGTTTGTTACAGTATCCAAGCAATTAGGTCTCTCCACAAGGACTGCTAATTACTGGGCTGCTGATCTGTTACAGTTACTGCCCGTGTAGCTGCCTGCTTTGGTTTTCTTGTGCTCCTTAGTCTCATCATCAATTTGTCTTAGATCATGCATATTTTGAGATAGTGAGCTTCTATGTTTATGCAGTACGTTTAAAGAAGAAGCTGGTAGGTGTTATTTGGTTATAATAAATGTGCAGCATAGACTCTGTTATCTTGAAACATGTTATTGTGTTATAGTTTGGTGCTTGGTTTCAGACTTTGACCGTTACTGATGCTCAGTGTGAGCTGCGTGTTGTGGATTTGTATCTATGAGGAAAAAGCTATCCTTGAACTGTGTGGCTTTAAGAGACACCTCTGTCTTGTGAAACTGTTTAGCTTTGTCTGTCATTTGATTAATCCTATTAGTCTATTTTAGTTTGAGATATACTAAGAATTTAAATTTGGGTTTCTCTTATTAGCCTGCTGGCTATGTCCATCACAGAAAGCAGAAATTTCTATATCTGACTATATCCTGTGACATAGAACCCAGTCGCGTCTGTCAGTTAGCCCAATAAGTCACCATAGGTAACGGTAAGATTCAGGGCAAATTCTGTAATTTGGGTGGAATAGATGCTTATGTGCAAATATATTGGATGTCTTGGATTTTCTGCAAGTGTAAAATAGCAAATCAAAATAGTTATTCCTTCTTTTTACCGAAATTTGTTGTGATTTTTGATAAATAATTATATGCTTGCTTGATGTTTAATTAGGTACGCTGTGAACAATTTGTTGAGGACCTGAAAAGCTACTCTAAGCAGGCTGAAGAACTTAGCACATTTGGAGATATTCAAGAAGTCAACAAATATTTGAAGAAAGCGCAAACATTAAACGCGAAATTGGATCTTGCTGCTGATAAGGTACAGGTTATAGTCTAAACTAGTCCAATAGTATAAATTGTAAATCTGAATACTTGTGTTACCAGAATCAAGTTTGCTTAGTAGTGCAGTTACTAAGATGTGGAAGAAGAATTCTTAGTTCAGCTATGAAATACTTTTACATGATTTTCAATATAAACCGCAAATTTACTGAGCACGGTTACTCTGTGGTCATGAGTTAATACAGCAGCACTTGGCGTAGTGAAAGAGTGGATGGAGTTTGTGGAGGTTTGCATGGAAATTATACTTTTATGTTCTTGGAAGTGCAGTTCCTGATACTTATTACTACCTCCCATCTGTTAAAGCCTCCATGGTACTGCAAGTTGTAGAGGAATGCCCAGGTACCATTTTAAACCTCTGACTATGTTCCTCTGTTGACTAACATGAACAGTCAGCTGTTACTGTTTAAGATTGCTGTAACTGGTCTTGGACAGCTTTGCTTGTATTTCAGACCTTGTTTATGTCCCAACAGATTGATCAGTTAAATTCAGAAGAAGAGTCCTTTGGATGGCCAATATCTCAGTACCCTGAGCATAAAAGCATCCGGAATACTCTTGCTCCGTATCTTCGTCTTTTTGATATGGCTGTTGAATTCGACAGAAAACACAAAGACTGGACAGAGGGGTCATTTATAGAAGTGAATCCAGACGAAGTAGAGGTGGATGTAGGAAGCTACTGGCATGGACTGTATAAACTGGAAAAAGTCTTCCACGATTCTCCGAATGCATTAGCTATAACAAGGCAGGTTAAATCAAAAGTAGAGGAATTCAGATGCCACATTCCTCTAATCCAGGTGGTTTGCAATCCTGGTTTGCGAGAACGGCACTGGGAAGAGATGTCCAAAATTGCTGGTTTACCACTGTCTCCTTCTGAAGACTCAAATGTGTTGTCATATATTAACTTGCATCTTGAACCATTCCTAGAAATGTTTGAGACGATCAGTGAAACGGCCAGCAAAGAACATTCACTTGAGAAAGCTTTAACAAAAATGATTTCTGAATGGGATCAAATCGAGTTCACTCTTCTTGCCTATAGAGAAACAGGAGTTCATATTTTGTCGTCTGTAGATGATATTCAGATGTTATTGGATGACCACATTGTCAAAACTCAGACTATGAGAGGATCTCCGTTCATTAAGCATTATGAAAAGAGAATAAGGTAATTTTTCTTCTAATACAAAGTCACCAAGTAATGCTACCAAATAAGAAATCTTTTCTGCTTAATCTAAAGCAAAGGGACTTCAAATGCTTTTGTTTATCCTCTGAAGCGGTGAATTAATCTCATTTTAAAGGGCTAAAGCTTTTGTCCCCTGTCAGCTACATGCTATTTAACCCCATAAAGCTGACTTTTACTTTTAATTAACGATGTAGGAAGTGCTAAAGCATTGGACAGGTTGCTCAACATTTTTAATGCACTCTGGTACCACATCATCTTTGTCTTATCACATAAAACATATCTGAGGTGTAGAGGAAAGGTTGTAGACAAAGAGAATATAGTCTAAACTGTTTACCTGAATTATAAAACTACTGAAAATTTTAACTCTTCAAGAATTAAAAATGTAAGCGAGATGAAAAAAATGAAAACAAGACAAATTTCAGGGAAGCAATGAAAGATTTTTTTTTTTTCCATTGCAGGAAATTAAGTTCCAGAACTTAGCATTGCATGTTAAAAATTCTGTACTTCCATCTTTGAGCATAGACTTTAATGTGATTTTGTCTCTTTTCTCAGTAAATACTTGCTTCTTAAATCCCCCAGACATAGCCATACGGTGGAAAACAAATATCTTTCACCTAAAGTTTGGCTATAATTATCTAGGTATATAGGTACCTCCAAACTCCCATTAACCTGCAAAAATGCTATGTCATATTTCAGCACGTATTCAACAAATACGAATACGGAAGTACAGATACATACATGTACGTTCCAATAAGTATTAATTCTCTGACTACTACTGTACGATAGTGTAAGAGTTCCTTCCTTATTGAAGTAAAATGTTAGGTTTTGCCTGTTTAAGAAGAGAAAGTACACCATGGTAATTTTATCAGAGTTTTTGGTGACTGACAGCATTTGTAATAATACAAGGTATTGCTCTTACTTCAGTCTTTGAGATCTAGGCAATTATACAATGGTTGCTTTCTCAATAACCCAACAAATCTTGTAGAATTCTGGATTTCTGCCAGAGATTATTCCAAATTCCTTATCTTAATTTTTGTGTATTTTTGATGTAAGGAAATTAACTGACCTGCCTAACTTTCCTCTTGGAAAGCTGCATTTTTCTCTGCTTCTTGGTAGAAGCAAAATCACCAGAGATGAAATACCAGTACCTAAAAGATGAATGAGGGACTTTAGGTAGAGGAGAAGGTACACGAAAGCAAAGCCGTCTGTTGTTTAGAATCTGTGGCAGGTAAATGAAGGGAGGAAGGAGTGAAGTAAGCTTTCCATGTGTATTGTTGTATAGAACTCAGTGCAGCCCATGTATGAGTGTCCTGTTAAGAAAATTATTGACAGTGTTCATTTATGCAATATATATTTTAACAGCATGTACTTTTTGTAATAATTCTATCTGTACTATCCAGTGATATGAGTTGTGTAAAAAATTATACTCACTGGTTTTATACAGGAAAGAAGAATATATGTACTTGTTATAGAATTATAAATAGTATTTGGTTTTTATATATTTTTTGCAAATTGCTTATGTCAGTGAATTAGGAATACCTGTGATATTAGAGAACTCACATCTGTCTGATGTTGGTGAGACGGTAAGAAGTATCAAATGGTGGTGTTAAATTTAAAATGATGCAGAAAAAATTCAGGAGACTTAGGAAAAAATGGTAGAGTAAAGGAGGTTGTATTTTTGGCAATCAAAAGGAAAGACTGAATGGCTACTGAATTATAAGATTGTGTACCTATAGCGGCGTGCAGTAATATAGAAAGACTCTATAATCTGTCAGACGAATGTGTTCAATGTTCACTTCTGACTTCAGATTGAAAATGTGGAATGTGGCTTAACCACTGGACTATTTACTACTTGAAATCTTTTGATGAAGTCCACATGTCTTTTTAGGACAATGTCTACATATTTTTGGTTTAGTAGTTTAGGTTGCTTTCATGTCTTTCTTTTGCCATCTCAGCCTCTTTGTCCTAGCAAACAGTCAGAAACAGTAGCCTGGGCTTTGGTGTGTGCCAGAAGCCAGATTACGTGCTTGACTGAAGTGAGTTTGTCGACAGATGCTAGTACGTGCTTAAGCGTGTGCTGTTTATTCCCTGATGCTGTTAGTCTATTTATTGGATTAACCTAGTTCACAACATCCTATGGTCAACCTTACAGATGATCCAGCTGCGGAAACGAATGTGGACTTTGTTATGCAGGAAGCCAGGCTTGGTGAATATGATATTCTGCTGAAATCTTAAAACTTAGACCTGTTGCGCTTGCTGCTGAATATGCAAATTGCCAGAAAGATCTTATCAGCGTGCTGGAAATATTTTGCTGGAATCATCAATTAATGCATTTGAACTAATGCTGTTTTATAGGGAATGGGAAGGAAAGCTGCTGTTGGTGCAGGAGATCCTGGATGAATGGCTGAAGGTTCAGGCTACTTGGCTTTATTTGGAGCCAATTTTCAGTTCTCCTGACATCATGGCTCAGATGCCTGAGGAAGGTAAACGATTCAGTACTGTGGTTAAGACATGGAAAGACTTAATGAAGTCAGTTTTTCAGGTAAGTACTGCTGTCTGAAGAATAGAGAGTGAATTTGTAGTATGTACCAAAAAAGAAATCGTTTCTGATAACACAGTAATCTGTTTTCATCTTCTCCCCCTTTCTTAGATTCTTTTAAAAATTATTTTGTGGAACTATTTCACATAGAGTCGTAGAAGCATTTATTGGGAGGGGCCACTGGAGTTGAGTTAGTCTAACCGCTTTCTAAAAGCAGAACTTTTGTCAGCACAAAAGCCAGGTCAGCCACAGCTTTGTTCAGCCAAATTTGAAAAATCTCCAAGGACAGAGATTTATTGCAGGTTATCTCCAGACACTTCAGTGCTGCGGTACCTTCCTAGTGAATAATTTTTTCTTAATGCCCAAGCTGAACCTCCCAGTCAAATCTTTGTACTTGTTGCCCCTTGTTGCCCAGCTGTCACTGCTGAGAAGTTGGCCCTTTTTTTTTTTCCATCCAGTTGCCCTTCATATATTTTCTGGCTACAGTTAAATTCTACCTTAATTTCCACTTTACCAAGCTGAACAGGTCCAGCTTTCCCAACCTCTTCTCATAGACCGTATGCCATTCTGGGGAACAGAATTAAGCACCACACAAAACAAGGTAACATAGCAATGATGAGCCTGGCGCCGCAGGTCGATTGGCATGAATCAAGGAAGTTTGGCACCAGTCGTTCCTTTTGAAAAATGCTGTTTGTTTGCATATTGAATGGTAGAGACGCCTCTATAACTTTAAACTGTTTAGATATTTGACTTGCTTCAAAAGTGCTGTTCTGATCTACTACAAATCAGTACGTAAGGCAGTTGTCAGGCACCATCACTGCACACGTCTGGCAGAACAAAATGTTACGGTCTTGCCAGTCTGCTGCTTGTGTGACTCTTTGCAGAAGTTAGCGCTGTTGTTGGGATCAGTTGGTCAGCTATATGAATGCTCTTTGCTTCAGTCGTTGGATGTTCTCAGGCTTGGGCCGGGTTGGATTGGCTGCATTTGCCAGCCTGACTGGCTGAAGAACGCTCCTGCAGTCTCTGCCGCTGGCTGCGGAGAGGGCGGTCGGTCCTAGCGAAGAGGTGGTGCTAGCGAGGGAAGAGCTAACGGCTGCAGCTCGTACAGCTGATTTGTCGGCAGTTAGCAATGAGAGAAAACTGCATGCATTCTGAAAGAAAACTGCGTTCATTCTGAAAAAGTTCCCTAATATCAAGGACATTTCTAGTAGGATGTTGCATTTTTAATATTTTTTAGCTGGGCTTACAAACTAATCAACAGACTTGAGAAGATCTATGACGTCCAATGTTCACCAGGGTAGGGATATAAGATTTTTGTTTGAACGAAAAAATCAGCAGCTTTGTTTTTTCATCCATCTCATGCCTTTGCACAACTTTCAGAGATCCAGTACGTCATTAGGACAAATGCTAACCTCTTCACTCAGTCCAAAAGCTTTTGGTCTGAGCTCTTCTCAGACTGCAGATATGGTCTTAATGTAGGAATACACAAAATGTATAGTATACAAAAAGAAGCATTTGACTCATTTCCTGGAAATTCAGCTTGATCACTGAAAAAGGAAGGTTTTTTTCATTTTTTTAATTCTCTTTTTATTCTTTCTCCTTCCCTCCCTTCCTTTCTCTCTCTCTTTCTCCCTCTTACAGTCCTTTGCGCCCATCTCCCCACAATGTTTCTGAACACTGTGTGCTGAATGATCTACTTCTAATTCAGATAAATGTGATATGTGTTACCACTGGTAGAAAAAAGAGTAATCTCTTGTTTGTACAGGGGAATGTAAATGCCAGAATAGAAGTTTAACAATCTAAAGTTGAGCTTGGCTAAAGAAGTAGGTGTTATTTTCCAGAAGATGGCACTCCGTTTCTGCAAACGCAATGTTTGAGTTTCACGGCTTAAAAGAATGCTCTTCCCCAGTCTAGATGAGTGGTCTTTCTTAAAGCATAAAGCTAACTGGAGTCTGTTTGTGCTTTTTTGCATTTGTATGCCATTGTATTATAAAATTGCTATGTATTATAAAATTTCTTTATTTGCTTAGCTTTTCATCCCAAATTTGAATAATCAGATATTATTCCTTCATTTTAAATATCTAATTAAAGCAGTGCACATTCGTGAGGGTTAAATTACTTAGTGGTTTAATATCTACTTCCCATAAATTAAAAAATAAAATATAAAACTAGGATACAGAAGATTTTCTGTATTTGTGGGGAAGAAAGCAGGAAAAAAAAGGTAAGAAAAAAAAATCCAAAAACTACCCCCCTAGGCTGCAACCTGTGATACGTTAAAAAATATATTTGGAAGCTGGAGTTAGTGATGGTATTTTAGCAGGACATGCAAACTGTTTTTGTACACTTGATTTATATTATTTTGTAGATAATTTTTTTTCCCCCGTAATTGACGCTGACAGTGTCACTGACAAAATAAGTTACTCTGCTGTTTTGAATGGCTGAGAGTGATGGCATTCCCTTTTTTTCTTCATATCTTAGCAGGACTGTAAATAGGAAAACTATGTTGAAGCATATTTTTTTTTCCTGACTTTTTCTGATATGAAAGAAAAAACAAGCAGGAATAATCCTATTTATAAAACTGGCAACACAGCTTTGATTTGCTTTACCAGTTGCACTTATTCAATTTGCTGCTGATAAACATGCTAAGAAAGGCAACAAAACCTCTTTTTGTTGATAGTGTATAGTTATACCGTTGTCTGTGCATTAAAAACTGTTTTAGAAAACCAATTATGAACTATGGTTGTGTGCTGACAGCTTAATTGTCTATGTATAGATGAAAAATGTATGTAGTTATTCAGTTTGTTCTGGTTTGGCGTGATGCAAGAGGCGCGTAACGGGAGGTGAATGTATTTCATGTACAAAGGAACACTGTGATTATTGTATTAGTGAAGTGCACCCCCATGAAGATCAATTAGATAAACATACAATTCTGGGTTTTTTTCAGTAGGTGGGCAGTATATGTGTAACGTGGGCAGGGAATTGATCCACATCTGAATGCGCACTGAGATGGTTTCAGAACGTTAGGAGTTTTTGAACTGAAACTGGACTTGAAATTTATGATTAAATTCTCCAAACTGAAGCTGAACAGCAGTCAGGTTACTGGGTCAAATCTGTGTCGTCACCCTGCAAGGGCTTTGTTTCTGACAGATGCCTTTTGCAGCTCCTGGGCTTTGCACAGCAGCCCAGCCTGTCTCTCCTCGTCTGTCCCTTACAGCCCGAGTCACCCGTGCTTCTGCTCTGTCAGAGTCTGGTTCTGCAAACCCTGTCAGGGACTTTGCGGAGAGGGATGTTCTGTGTCTGTACTGGGCTCTGACAAAGCTGTTCCAGTGGCAGTAGGCTGAGTGCGACTTTGATTTCTTCTGTCTGTTGCTGGGAGTATTTTTTGTTGTTACTGTCAGCAGTTCTTACGACCCCTCAAACGACTGGCTAGTCTGAAATCCTCCCTGCCGACCTCTTTGGTATTTCTTACGGTTGGATATACCCCTGTGTTGTTTTTTTGTTGTCGTTTTAATCCAGGATACGTGTTCTATGCTGCGTGCTTACAGGTGCAGACTTACAGGGCAGAGCAGAGGGGTCCTAAATGTTAGCTCTGTTTCCAGCTCACTTGTGGGCATTCTGCCCCTGTCCAGATTCCTGGGAAATGCAGCCTGAGGCAGGTGGTAAAGGAGAAGCTATGGCAGGAGCTGTGTTCCCAGAGTGGCAAGTGAAGCAGGGGACTGGGATTTACCATTCTCCATTTCTTTGCCAGGACTTTGTCCTCATAGAACTTATATATTGCAACATGAGTGGGTTTGAATCAGTTCCTGGCTGACAAGTCACTTAATGTACTGGTGCAGGCCTGAGCTAGGACTGAACTAGAATAGATTCGGTCACAGAGGAACCCAAGCCTATACTGGAACCCAGTAGAAGCATTTGCTTGGTTTGACTTCCTCAGTCATAAATCTGCATAATTTCCTACTTTTCAATGTGTGTCTCATTTTGCTCCCAAGACCCCATACTTACTAAGCAAGATTAAAAAAATGCAATGATGACTAGGCTATAAATTGGCCATAGGGCATATTAAATGCTGGAACCTGATGTTCAGACAACTGTATTTCTTTAAAGATTCTTAGCATGGTAACCTTTAGGTCTTTTGCAAAATCTTTTTTGTGTGTGTGTTAATTGAGATAATTTTCATCTTACGCAGCAGCTTTTCTAAACATTTACGTTCATTTAATTTGAGAGGTTAATTTGGAAAGCACTATATATCTTTATATATTTTGTCATCTACACTGTATATAAATAGAAGCAACCCAGTGCTTATCCAATAGCGTATCTTGACAGGTGTTATTCAGGTGCTACTGTAAAATGAAATAAAGATACAATTTTGTATATTCCTAAAGCAAGTATAACTTTCACGTTTTGCTAACAAAGACCTTTAAATAAGTATTTAGCTAGTAACCATATTGGGATCAGAGAATACCTTTGTTTAGATCACATTGCGAGTTAATGTTAGTACTGAAGTGTCAGCGTTGCCTACGTACAACTTTGCCAGCTCAGTACTTAGAATCTTGCGTATACGTTTATATATCGTATATGGAAGGAAAGATTTTTTTTCTTTTTGCATTGGACTCTTATAGATGATTAAGAGCTAAAATGTGTGACTGCATTGTTGTCATAAAAGTACTCTTTTAAAAATTCCTCAAGATGTTTTAATTGTTTATGTTGCTTAATTACATAATCCAGTTGAAAAGCCAGTGTAAGTTGGTGCTGCTCCAACAGAATGATGGGACTTGTGCTGTTTGATGAATTAATCCTGTTCTGGAAAATATCTTCAAAAATACTAGTTTGTGTTTTGAAAACTTTAATACCAACTGCCGAACTACTTTTCCAGTGAACCCTGCAATGAAGAAGGTTACGGAATTGTAAACCTGACAATGGTTTGAGTAAAGCAGAGTTTGAAAGAAAGATTCATATTGCTTAAGACTTCCCGCAGTGCTGTGTGGTAATTTACTTGAGAAGGCATTAACATTTCTGTCTGAAATAATTTCTTTTCCAGGACAAACATGTGCTGGCAGTAGTAATAATAGACAAGATGTTGGAAAAACTGAGAAAGTGCAATGAATTTCTGGAGCTAATTCTCAGGGGTCTTAATGAATACCTAGAGAAGAAGCGCCTGTTTTTCCCGAGATTCTTTTTTTTATCTAATGATGAACTCCTTGAGATTCTTTCGGAGACCAAAGATCCTACTCGGTATAGTAACTTTAAATAGATGTATTTGTGACTCACAGTGCATGCAGATAGTTTTGTCATATTGTTTCTCTGAGCCCCCTCTCTTTTTTCTCGCTGACCATTATGGTATTAAGTATCTACCTGGTTAGATTTTATAATAGGTGAGCGCAGAGTAATTTTTAACATGGGTAATTAAATTCAGTTCTGTTTTCTACACTAGTAACCCTTCTGTGTGCTGGTTTTCAGAAGACTCAGAAGTCTATACAGTAACGCGTGGTGAAATTAACATACCTGATTTTTCCCAGTGGAAAATTGAATGTCAGATGGAACTTGTATACTGCTGGCCTGAGTTTTACCTTTTTAGGGGCAGTCCTAATTAAAGTATTTCAGAATTTTTTGCCGTGTTTTAAGTGTCTGGGTTTTCTCCTCCCTAGCCTCATTCAGGATTAGACTCCAAAAAATGCAACTCGGTATAAGTCCTTCGTATACTGAGTGGAAGTAACTTTACCCAGAGCCCTGCAAAAGCAATCTTGTTAAGCAATATAGCCTTTGCTGTAAGCAGAGGAACTGGGGTTTGATTCCTAATATGCAGACTTGATAGCATGCAGTGAATGCAGTGCAAGGTCCTATAAAAATAAGTAATAAAGTGCCAGCTCAGTCACAGAGAAATACTCATACGCTACAATGAACAGAGCGAGGGATCTTGTGAGGGAAAAAACTCTAAAAGGTTTTTCTTTTTTATGTATTACCAGCTGTTGTGTTAAGGTACTTGGTTGATTTACTCACATGCCTGAATGTTTACTATAGTTTGCTGAGAAGGTATAAAGAATGGAATTTTATGTACTGCAGGTGGATTAGCAGTTAAAGAAAGAATACTTGTTTGTCCTTAGTAGTTTGTATGCTGCAGAGACTGTAATATTTTACGTCTTTAAACTGACCTTCAAAAAATACTGTGATAGGCATCTTGTAGGGGCTAGTACACAAGAATTATTGTTGAGGATAAACTTTTTTTAACAAACTTTAAATTATTTTTTAAACTAAAGTGTTCAGAAATATTTTTTTTTTTAAATTAGATCTTCTTTGGTAGTATTGTCAAGAAAAAAAAGTCAGAAGCTGTTTAATACTAGTTTTGTTTTGTAGAGTACAACCTCACCTGAAAAAGTGCTTTGAAGGAATTGCAAGAGTGGAATTTACTGATACGTTAGATATTACACACATTAAAAGTAGCGAAGGCGAGACGGTGGAACTCATAGAGACAATCTCGACATCAGAAGCTAGAGGTCAAGTTGAGAAATGGCTAGTTGAACTGGAGGCGGCGATGCTGAAGTCTGTCCACAAGGTAACACGCCCTAACCTCTCATTTTCTAGGCAAATGTCATTCAGTATTGATTTCTGCAGGAAACATTGACGTGTGCTGGAATCGGTTTTTATTCTTTGCCCCTAACATGAATGTAAAAACAATTAATTCAGTCTTTAAAGGTTATACTTTTTTGTTGCTGTTGTTTCTGATGTCAATTTCTGGTTGTAAAATTCTCTAAAATTCTTTAAGTAGTAGAGTCAAAAACATTTGCACCAAGGATTCTTTTGCTAGAGATTGTTCTACATTTTATGTGGTATTAAGGAACAAGATTAAACTTACAGATTGCCCATGTTTGGTTTTTTTTAATGTTCCTCTTAATTATGCTGCCTTAATCAAGACCCTTAACTCTTCTTTTCAGATTGCATCATTCTAGTCTTTACAGTATCTCATCATTGTGTCCTATATTTAACCATTTCTGTTGTCTTTTTTGTGGTCCTTTTCAATGTCAAGTGAGGTAATTAAACGTGCACATACTTCCCCAGACACTGTCTTACAGTACAACAGTTTAATTATTCTAGCAGCATATCAGTCCAGAGGAAAGTGAATAACCAGGTCTCTTTGGTGTGTATCGGACATGGGCAAACTGAGCTGCGTTGAATAAGGAATGGTTAAGCACTGTTTGTCTGCATTTAGCCTTGACTACAAAACTTTTATAATGATCTAAACCAGATAACACTTACATAGTTTTAATGTCAATACAGACAATAATTTCCCTCTTAGATGCATTTTTTTATGGATACTGTTGTGTAGATTTTTATAAGCAAAGAGGCCTGGAGCTACAAAACAAACGGAAGGTTTTCACTCAGGTAGTTCACCCTGCTTGTCTCAGGAGCCATCTAAATCTATTGAGAAGTTTGTTGATAATAAGACTTTATTCTTGCTTGGGTTTTGTTAATGGCAGGAAAATACCCTGTTGGTTATAGACTGGAAGGTTTTTTCCAGTGCAAGTTATGATTTCATTGGGATTGTCCTTGAGTGGCTCTTGAATCAGGTTAATTATTCTATTATTAGAAAATATACTTGAAGTTATATATAAGTTTAAATAATAAGATCTGCAAAATTAAAAGCTCTAGGTTTTTACTAGAACGAATAGATGACAAAGCTTTCAGTCTGGGATATTACTTCTAACTAAATTGTATTTGTACTTCTTTTCTGGTTTCATTGTAGATGGAGCTAGAAAATTTTAAGTACCTGATGGCAAGAATCATTTTAGAATGTGTTGTGAAATCAGTTCTCAAATTTTGTGTGATCACTTCGTTCACATTACGGTATTTTAGGGTTTTCTGAGCTTTGTTGAGAGATTTGCTTGTAAGATGTCAGTATTATAGAGTTAAGTTTGAGGCTGGAACTAGACCCTGATTTATTTTAATTTGCAGTAATACAAACTAACCTAAATAAATTCTAAAGCTGAACATTACCTGTTTACACATGTAGTTATGGTGTTCTTTTTCCTGTCTAGGTCATTGGGGATGCGCTTGAAGCTTATCCAAAAACTCCACGTGTTAATTGGGTAAGAGAGTGGCCTGGACAAACAGTTCTTTGTGTATCCCAAACTTTCTGGACAATGCAAGTACAGATGTCTATTAGAAATGGCCAAAAGGTAAGAATATTTTAAATTTAAATTTATGTGAAATTGATATAATGCAGTAGTAAATCAGACCTTTGGTAATGATGATTTTGGATGAATTGATGTTCAATGTAATAGTTAATCTTTTGAGTATCTACTTCAAAGATCTACCCGAAATTTGATCCTTGAAGACTTTGAAGTTAGTATTTCCTTTTGGATATAGAATCATAGAATGGTTTGGGTTGGAAGGGAGCGTAAAGGTCATCTAGTTCCAATGCCTCTGCCATGGGTACTTTCCACCAGACCATCCAACCTGGCCTTGAACACTTCCAAGGAGGGGGGGGCATCCACAGCTGCTCTGGGCAATCTGTTCCAGTGCCTGACCACTCTTGAGTGAAGATTTTTTTCTTATATCCAGTCTAAATCTCCCCTCTTTCAGCCATGATCCCTTGTCCTATCCGTACGTGCCGTTGTCAAAAGTCCCTCTCCAGCTCTCTCACAGGCCCCCTTCAGGTACTGGCAGGCTGCTCTAAGGTGTCCCCAGAGCCCTCTCTTCTCCAGGCTGAACAGCCCCAGCTTTCTCAGCCTTTCCTCATAAGAGAGGAGTTCCAGCCCTCAGATCTTTTTTGTGGCCTCGTCTGGCCCCGCTCCAACAGGTCCATGTCATCCTTATGTTGGGGACCCCAGAGCTGAACGCAGGACTCCCAAGGAGGTCTCACCAGAGTGGATCAGACGGGGAGAATCTCCTCCCTCGACCTGCTGGCCACGCTTTGTCATGGTTTAACCCGGCAGCCGGCAACTAAGACCAGACAGCTGCTCGCTCGCCCTTCCCCTTCAGTGGGATGGGGAGGAGAATGGACAGAACGTAAAACTCGTGGGGTGAGATAAAGACAGTTTAATAAAGCAACAGGGGATACTACTACTACTACTACTAACGAATATGCAAAACAAACAATAGACAATACAATTTTTTTCACACTGCCTGACAACCGGTTGGGTTGCCAGTCACTGAGCCGCGATCGCGGAACACAGAACTTGTGGATTTCACAAATTTCACAGAATTCCTGAAAAAAAGTCCAGACTTGTGGAAAAGTTCAAACTCCACAAAAAAAAAGGAGATAGTTGAAACTCCAAGAAAAGAGGAAAAAGAGATCCCTGCTCCCCAGCCAACCCCCTTTCATAAACTGAGCAGGATGTTTATGGTATGGAATATTTCTACTGGCCACCTTGGGCTGTCTGTCTGGCTATGCTCCCTCCCAGCTCCTGCACGTCTGCTCATTAACGGAACGTGAGAAACTGAAAGAAGTCCTTCATTTCGTAGCAACAACTAAAACCATCAGTGTATTATCAACGTCCCTCTCATACTAAATCCGACACACAGCAGCTACTGGGAGGAAAATTAGCTCTACCCCAGGCAAAACCAGGACACGCTTCTTTTGATGCAAGCCAGGATATGGTTGGCCTTCTGGATTGAGCTTCTCGTCAACCAACACCCCCAAGTCTTTCTTCTCTTCTCAGTCCATTCTCCGCCCAGCCTGTATTCGTGCTTGGGATTGCCCTGACCCATGTGCAGGACCTTGCGCTTGGCCTTGTTGAACTTCATGAGGCTGGCACAGGCCCAGCTCTCCAGCCTGTCCAGGTCCCTCTGGAAGGCATCCCTTCCCTCCAGAGTGTCGACCGCACTGCACGGCTTTGTGTTGTTGGCAAACTTGCTGAGGGTGCACTCAATCCCCCTGTCCATGTTGCTGACAAAGATGTTAAACGGCAGTAATCCTGATAACCCCTGAAGAATGCCACTCATCCCTGGTCTCCACTTGGACATTGAGCCATTGACCGCAGCTGTTGGAGTGTGACCATCCAGCCAATTCCTTATCCACAGAGTGGTCCATCCTTCAAATCCGTGTCTCTCCAGTTTAGAGCAATGGCTGCTGGTAATAGTGGCATTTTTGAGCAGCTGCTCTTCTGATGTGCTAGGAAAAGAAGCTTCAGAGTGTCTTGGAAGAGGGAATTAAAGGAAGAAGAGGACATTATCTGCTAATACAAGGAGTAAATCTTGCAAAAGATGGGAAGATTTGAAAAAAGACTTGAGAAGATTTTCTTTTCCTAGTAGTAAAGGAGATCCTCAGTTTCCTGGGTAAAGAAATAAGACTTCTACATACTCTGCACCATTTATCCTCAACTGATGAAAGACTTTCAGGAAGGAGAGACAGGAATTCTGATCTTAGAGATTTTAGGTTTAAAAAGAAAATGAAATCCAACCTCACCTTAATGAGTCTATAGTTAGTGCTGTTAGTGAATAAAAGAGGAGGTTAAGCAAGGGTTAAGTTAATTTGCTTTTGGGACTGTTCATTACAGAATTGTGAGCCTAGACAAAAGCTCTCGTGCTTCTCTGTATCAAGCCTTTTCTGCACGTGGGCATGCAGGGAAACCTGTCCTTCCTGCAGCTTTCACTCAAATTCTGGCATAGTGGGAATTCCGCTCACCTGGCTTCAGCCCAGGAATCTTTGTTCTGCTGTGGGCAGGGGCGTTGTACGGACTGAAGCAGTGGAGAGGCGTTTGCATCTCCTGATGATCTGTCACGAATCTGTGGCAGGGAGAACTCGCAGTCTTGCAGCCTCCAACATTCTTTCTCTTTTCCGTTCCTACGTTGTATACTAAAGCGTAAGAAACGCGACAGAGCGTCGGTGACCACGTGAGAGGCCAGCAGTCCTGCATTCTGCCTGAACCGCTGCAGTGCTTTCGGGGACAGGAGGCCAATGTCATTGAAGCCACTCATTCATATTTAAATGTGTGTTCGCACATACATGCACGTGCGTACACACGCGTGCTCCCTTTCAAATATTTTGGAGTTAGTTCTTTTCAGCAAAGAACTATTGTACATAAAATCAAACGTGCAGATTTCTTATTAAACCAAACAATGAACTAAGATGCTATATAAAAACAAAGGTGTTTCACAAATTTTGAGAGTATTGTCTTGTGGACCATGTGTGTTCTCGGTGAATACAGTCCCGTGGTCTGAAGAATATCAGCAAGGAATGTTACTGATATGGGAGCTGAGGATGTGTTCTGTCCCTCTGCTGATACCTTGTGTTTGCTGAAGAAAGCTTGGTGGAGGCCAGTGGGTTATCATCCCTGACTTGAGCGAGGTGTTTCCGGTGTTGTCCTGGTCGGAACTTCTTAGGCAACACTGCAGAAACTGAACTGCTTTTGAACTCTGTGTTTACTGCTTTATTCTCATGAATAAAAAAAGTCATGCTAAGCAGATGGATTATCCAAGCTTAATGTTTGGAAAATAACTGAGATGAGAGATCTCAAAATCATTATAATCTGTTGAGGATTACAAGTGCCAGTGTGTTGGGAGACGAACAGCAGGCTAGCTGGGAGAAAAGTGTAAAACAGGCCTAGATAAGTTTTTCCCCTGACAAACAGAAGCCATTCCTCTGTAGAAACATGCTTTGGTGTGAATGTATTACTAAGGTTAATTCCCGCTTTTTTATTCCAGTTCAGCAAGGCACTTCATTAGATCCAAGTACTGTCATGATACAAGCGCTTTCCTTAATTGGGCCGTTCCTTTTTACCAGCAGCTTATTAGCATGAAAGAAGCTATCAATTATCATGTCATTGTTATTAAAAAAATGTAATCGTTAGTAAAAAAACAATTAAGATGTCTGAACACAGACTATAACCAGAAGTCAATAAACTGAAAAATTGTAGAAAAATGCATTTTCTTTTTAACTTTTTTGAATTATAGATGTGTTATTGTTTCTGACTGTTGTGGGATGTAATGGTGTTTTTCTAACGCAACAGTGTCCCTTAAATATAGAAAATGTATTTCATACGTATAAGTAGATTTTTAAAACACATGTGGCATCTTCCTTTTCTTAGAGTGAAATGTATAAAAAGATAAGGACTATTTCCTCTGTTCCAGGAAGACAATAGTGTATGCTGTTTCGTTTGGAGATATTGATCATTGATGTTTTACATATGGTTCTGTAAAAGTAGAAAACAAAACCCCAACCTGTTGAAATAGCAGTGAATGAAGGACTTTGTAGTACTGTTATAGTGAGAAGGAACTTTTTAATACAGAGAAATAAAAGTAATATAAGAAAAAACAATCATGCCTTAGACAAGACATGCAACTTCTTAACTTTTAAAAATTTTTTCAGGCACTAGAGGATTTTCTGGAGCAGAATAACAGACAGATTGAGGACGTTGTCACCTTGGTGCGAGGAAAGCTGTCTAAGCAGAATCGAGTGACTCTAGGAGCACTTGTTGTGCTTGATGTTCATGCTAGGGATGTTCTTGCGTCTCTAGTAAGCAAGAATGTCAAAGATGAGAGTGACTTTGAATGGTTAAGTCAGCTTAGGTACTACTGGGAGGTAAGTGTACTTCTCAATCCTATTAGAAGGTAATTTCTGTTTACAATTTTTCATCTTCTGCTTGCTTGCTGACACAGAGAATGGTTCCACTTCGATGAGAATTTCTGCTGATAAGAGAATGCCTATAACCAATCATTTTATGGATTGCTAAGTAGAATGGTCAGTAGCCAGATGCAAACGGTTTTTAATTAAAATTTCTTTTTTTGTCACTGCTGAGTCTCAGTACATTTGCTGAATTTTCAGGGGGAGTTGCAGACAAAGTTTGTTCACTCAAAGACTGTTTTGATTTTCTGATTCTGGAGGATAGAGAATGCTATAGGGATGGCAATTTTCAGTTAGAGATTTTAATCTGACGTATTGTCAGTATTATTTTATTTGTGCATTACATCTATTGGAATAATAACTATGTTTATACTGGATAGTGGTAGGACACAATATTTTACATTCATCAGGACAAGATTTCCTGTAATACAGAAGATACTGTATGTGAAATCAGAAAAAAATGTATGTGTAGGAATCATACACTGCTGTGTTAGTCATCAGATTGACCATAACTACAGCTATTGGTTGTGATTACTTCTGTTTACCTTTTAGAAAGGCTGTTAACTTTCTAAGTAGCTACATGAGATAGTTTTACTGTGTCATGTGGTTGGTAGGATCTTTTTTTAGATAACGGTTAATGTCAGAAATGGTCTTTTTGTTTGATGCTTTAGTATCTATTCCTTGGCTTTTTTTCTTTTACTTGAGTCACATTGAAACTAGTGTCTCGGAGCAATCAGTAGTCTGTCATGCAGTTTCTAACAGCATCGGGCCTGTTAAGGAAGTTGAGAAATAGCGTTGACTTGTGGGTGTGGGTTTTTAAAAAAATATTTATTTAATCTATAAAATGAGTGTCTTTTTTCTTAGGAAGGGCATCTACAAACAAAGATGATCAATGCTGGACTGAAGTATGGATACGAATATCTTGGCAATACCCCTAGGCTGGTTATTACTCCACTTACAGACAGATGCTACAGGTAACACTGCAAGTTACTAAATGTACTGCATTAGCAAGAATTTATTTAGTTGAGATATTTTAATTAGTCCTGAGAATAGATGACTCCAGAATTGTATTTTTTTCCTGTTATAATAGGCATAATCAGAATAGAATACATTTCTTTTGATGGAATAGAATTGGTCCTGTCTGAATATTTTAATATAAATTTGTGATAAAATTAATTTTTTGTGACACTATAATTAGTGATAAATTAAAAGAGTATTTAGGTATAGAAAGTGGAAAGTCAGCTATTCTCTATTGNGAACTTCTGGTAAACTTCAGACATTATTACACATTTGAACTATAGCTGGCCAGAAGCAAGTAAACTGTACCATCATAGGAAAATGCAGACATGAAACAGATTTTAAGAAGTTAGAGCAGCTGGAAAAATAGCATAAAAATTCTTACAATTTATTTCTTTTCTATTATTTTCTTTTCAGAACCCTTTTTGGTGCACTACACCTACATCTTGGAGGTGCCCCTGAAGGTCCTGCTGGAACTGGAAAAACAGAAACCACAAAAGATTTGGCAAAGGCTGTAGCTAAACAGTGTGTGGTTTTCAATTGTTCGGATGGATTGGATTACCTTGCATTGGGAAAATTTTTTAAGGTTTGGATAAATCTTGAGGGTCTTATTCTCAATTATATTGAAGTCCTTTAGTTATTTTTGCACTTCAAGTGGTCTTAAGGTATTGTAAATGTATCTTTCTCCACTTCCAGGCTGCTATGTAATTCTAGTATTGTGCACGTAGGTTTTACCTCAGTTAGATTCTTACTTATGGTATCAAAATGCTTTTTATATGCTTTGAAAATGAAGTTAAAATTAATTATATAACATAATGATTTTATTTGCTTTAAATAGGCAACATAGATGCTGTTTCAATGAGTGCATTTTTAATAGCTGATTGCAAATTTTAGGGGACTTAAGGTTTAATCTAAACTCTAAATAAACTGGTAAGGGTCATTATATTATACAAATCAAGCATATATAAATTTCTATATTAGCCTGAGTAGACATCTCTGTATTATGAAAATCTACCCTGAATGGGCATCTGTGTCTTACAGTCCAGTGTCCGAGTTTGGACTGGAACGATACAAAACTAGAGCAAGTATGTTTTCCTCCCTGGCATTATTCCTACCTTCTGAGTCAGAGGTGGATTGGAATGATGTGATTTGTCTTCAAAATTCAACATGATGGAAGCTCACCAAAATAAGCTAAATTAAGATGCTTTATTTAGAATGATGAAAGCAAAATTCTGTGTCTTAAATGGAAGCTTTAGAATTACTGTTAACAAAACGTGAGATGCCATTGAAAGACTACCAGTGCTGCAGGGACTGTACAGTAGCATTTGGGGAGCATATCTCAGAAAAGACCTAGGAATTAACCAGAACTGTAGGAAAAGAGAATCATTCTTTAGTTGCACTTTGGGTAATGTGGTATGCTATAAGGCGCTCTAACCAAGCGGTTAATTTTAGCCATGCAGAAGTCCTGATGTTGCCTTTTGTCACCGTGAACCCCGTTAGCACAGATGCAAAAGAAAAGTAGGCTTTTTGGAGGCTTGTTTAGTGCTGAAATCTGCTACTTTGTCCAGTTGCAAAATACTGACTATAAAGGTAAAACATGCAAAACGTGTATTTGGTAGGCACTTTGCATATGACAGAAGTAGGAGGATTTTAGATTAGTTTGTACAGGTTTTTTGCCTTGATTGTTGGGGTTTATTTTACAAGAAAACTTAGTTTTTAAATTTCTGTAATTCTTTTTGAAACAAATTCTATCTGGAGTGATTTTGTTCAGAAGTTAGTTCTCTAGAGAATACGTAGAAGTCCTTTCTTTGCACGTTGAAACTTTTTCTTGTTGCGGAATTGTTTTGATCAGCGTGTCCAAAAGAAGTAGTTATCTATTAATTAGCCGCATGTCTGTCTCTTGTAGGGCTTATTGTCTTGTGGGGCATGGGCTTGCTTTGATGAATTCAACAGGATTGATCTGGAAGTACTCTCTGTGGTTGCTCAGCAGATTTTTACTATCCAAAGAGGTAACCTGTTATTTCAATCAGATCTTTCATTTGTATATGACAAAATATAAAGATGCAACAAAACCTGCCTGGCAATGACATGAGTTTTTATTTCTCTGTAGGCATTAATTCAGGATCTGATATAATAGTATTTGAAGGAACTGAACTGAAACTGAACCCTACGTGTGCTGTCTTCATCACCATGAATCCTGGTTATGCTGGGCGTTCAGAGCTTCCTGATAATCTTAAGGTATTGTAACACTTTTCATTTTATTACTTTTAATAACTAGTACCAAAAGTAAAAAAAGAAATCACTTTTTGTCAAATACAGAAATTAGAAAGAATATTTAGTTTTTGATTACACTAGTGTAAAAGTCATATTCTCTCAGAAGACAAAGAAATTAAAAAGGATAATTAGACTGCAAAATAGGAATGAACTAAATTTTAAAATATCAGGAAGTGGTTGCTTGATTCAAGGTCTGACGGTCAGGGTAAAAGAAAGTTAAAAAAAATTTCATGTGCTTCTTGGCTAAGCAATTGAAAGTTCAAAAATTAAAAGGAACGCTTTATAGTGTACAAGCAGTGAATAGTATCTCAATGTTGAATACAAATGTAGGATTTTATTAATTTCTGTTTTTTTCTGGTCTTTTGGGTTGATCTGTGGCGGTTTTAATGTGAGAGATTTCTATTTTGTTTCAGTTTATTACTGAGTGTTTCTAAGCATTTATGGAAAGCCATTAAATATGTTGTAGTCATAATCGTGATAGTTTAATTAACTTTTTGTTGTAGATAATAAATATATAAATAAATATAATAATATATAAAATAAAATAAATGAATATAGAAATAAGTACAAGTTGTATATAATAATGTGGTGCAGTTTTTTTCTGATGTGATTTTTCGTGTCTATGTTTAATAGGCTCTCTTTAGAACAGTCGCTATGATGGTTCCTGATTATGCCATGATTGCAGAGATTGTTCTGTATTCTTGTGGGTTTGTTACTGCTCGACCACTGTCTGTAAAAATTGTAGCCACGTATCGTCTGTGCTCAGAGCAGTTGTCCTCGCAACACCATTATGATTACGGAATGAGAGCTGTGAAGTCAGTACTCACTGCTGCTGGCAACCTGAAGGTAAATGATTTTTTGAATTTTCTTTGACATCCATCACTTAGTAACGCGTCCCTTCCCCAGCAGAAGGTACGCTCTTCTACATAATGGCAAGCAGCTGTTTACAATGTCATCCTGTGATGCCTATGGAAGTTAAAAGGGTATGTATTAGGGCATGAGCTAAGGAAAGTCAAGAAGAGGTGAAGCTCCCTGGCCAGTCACCACGCCACTTGTTGCTGAGTGACGTGCCTGTGAAGCGTGCTGGTCACCTTTCAAGGATTCTAGCTAAATGCAGGTGTACTGAGTTGTTTGGCGGGATGGCCACTGCTTTGCCCTGCTTTTCTTACCAGGTTCAGATGCCAGTTGCCACAGTATGTGAACACTTTCCAGTAACATGCTGGCTAATATCTGCCACCTGTGACTCTGATCACTCTTTTGTCATTAAGAAAAATGATGTAGGATGTAGTATTTTGTTTTGGCTTGCCTTATGGACAAATGCATACATTCTACTAAGAAACTAAGCTGTTATTTTATTAATTCAGTAATTTTTATTTAAGTAGACTAGTATAATTTATAATTCTCTTCCATTCAATTTTTTTTTTCAACCTATAATCCTGCTGTTACAAAAAAACCCGTGCAAAACCCAAAATCAGTAATTAAGCTTTGTATTGTGGCAAAAGAGATGCATTTTTTAAGAACTGGGNTTTTTTTGTAACCTGGGATCTGTACGCAAGCTTTTAGAATTTCCAGTTTGCTGAAGGCAGAAGTTTTATGTCAAGGTAGGGAAAATTATCCTTCCTAGGAAGAAAAGGAATACATCTTAGAAAGCAAAAAATCAATGGTGTCGGAAAAAATGTCATATCAAATTTATAGTAACACCCATCACTGGGCACAAACTAAAGTTAAATTGGCCTGACTGTAGAAACCTACTGCAAACAGCTTGAAACGAATGTATAAACATACGTCCAGAACATATGTTGTTGTCAGTGGGCCCGAACCTGCCAAAATAATTGGAGAGATGCACAACAGGAAATGTTCAGTAGAACAGGCAAGTTTGACAGCTGGGTTTTTAAACTACAAAAATTAACTAACACTATCTTTGATATTTTTTAGCTGAAATACCCATTGGAAGATGAAGAAGTTTTGCTCCTGAGATCCATTACAGATGTCAACCTGCCTAAATTCTTGTCTCATGATTTACCACTTTTTGAGGTAGAAAACATACAGATTTTTAGTAATGTAAAGAGCTCACTAAAAATACGCGTTGATAAAAATGCTAAGTAACAGGTTTATCAGACAGATGCACCAAAGACTTTTAAAATCTACCCTGTAGTTATTTTAAAACTTAGTCTTAACTGTTCCTTCATAGCAAATACAGCGAGCATTTGGGTTTTGATAGCTTAGACCAGTGAAAGTTTTTGCCAAGTCTACGGTTTGAAATGGTAACACGCTGTTTTTATCTGTCACGTATTCAGGATTTCAGAGTACCTTATAAGTATTCTTATGAAATAGTTTGCAATCTTCTGTGGTAGCTGTTAGCTTTCTGTGTGCCGTTAGAGAAAGGAGAAGGGAGCTGGGCTGGTGTATATAGATGTTTGGAAACTGTGAAAATACTGTCCTTCGTATGTACTTTTCTAAACATTAGTGGAAAGATCTTGCATGGAAAAAAGTCAGTTTCTTCATATACAGCAATGGGAATTTGTGTGCAATTACAACATCAAAAACTCTCAGGAGTTGTTTTGAATAGCAGTAGGTATTTTTTAGCAGTCATACGTGTTGCAGTTGCATTTTCAGTGCATAATGCTTATTTGGTATAAAATGAGGTAATTTCCCTGTATTTATGTCATCCATTTTGTAAGAAGGAAATGATTAATAGATCTTTTTTTTCCTCTCATCAAGTTGTAAAATCTAATAGGCATAGAAGGTCCATACTCTAGCACACATGTATAAATCTTCAATTCTTTAACAGAGAGTGTGGAGGAAAAGTGCAGATGAATGACCAATGACACTGTTATATCAGATGTGTTTCAGATGAGAGCAGCTGCTCACCTGGAACACAACTTGATATTTCTGCTTGGGAAATATGATTATTTTCATTGGAAAAGCCCTGTTTTTGTCATAGTCAATTGTAAGACGTACTGCTTGTAGCACAGAATGTTAAACATATATTTTAATACACTTAAATAAGTAAAACACTTGAAGGTCAGGATGTGATATGCTCTTTAAGAAGTTAACAGTGAAAACTTAACAGTGTTAAAAGAAAACCGTGACACGTAGTATAAGGAAACCGACATACATAGTAACAGCAAAAATGTTAACGTGATGTGATTCTAAGTTCACCAATAATTGCTGTCACTGTCACTGCTAAAGAATATGTTTTGTTAGGAATGTTTGTTCAGTAATCTTTTCTTTCCGAGTTGGTAGTGCAGGTCTGTCTGATTGAAATGGTAGCCTAGAGATTCTTTCGCTCTTTTGTGATGTCTTCAGTTTATTCTGTAACTGTCTTGTTTTGTTGTAAGCCAAACCGTGGGATCTTTGCTTTTAAATTTAGGTTTCAGTTAATTATTCTTCAGTTATTGAAGAGAAAAGGTAAACTTTTTCTCCACTTTCTAACTGCAGGCTTTATAAACTAGTTTAATAAAAGCTAATGTTTATCAGGAAAGAATATGTTTAGATAGTTAATACCTTCTGTGTGTGCCCAGGTAAATAGGAAAAAGATACATGAAATAAGTATCAATAATAAATTACAAAGTCAGAATTTTGGCTCAGACAAGGGTGACACATGAAATTCATAATTATTTGATTTTAATCAAATTAAATATTAGTCTGCCTAGCATCAACAAAGGAGTGATTGCATGAGTTTCAAACCAGACTACTGTGAAAATAAGTGTACTTTCCCAATTAATTGTTTGGATAGGGTATTACTTCCGATTTGTTTCCTGGTGTGAAGCTACCGAAACCAGACTACAATGACCTGCTGGAAGCCATCAAAACAAACTGTGATGCTATGAATTTGCAAATGACCGACGTGTTTACTATGAAGATCCTGCAGATATACGAGATGATGATTGTGCGTCATGGCTTTATGATAGTTGGAGAGCCTTTTGGGGGAAAAACGTGTGCATATCGAGTTCTGGCAAGAGCGCTGGGAGACATGTGTGAGAAGGTATCCAAACATTTTTATAAATATTTCTGGTGAAAAACTATTTTCAAACATTTTATAAACATATTTTAGTATTTATATGGAATACAGAATTTACTTTAAGGAACTTAAAAGATTATAGTAAGACTATCGTAAGTAACTTAAGACTATAGTAAGTGAGTGTTCAAATGAGTGTTTGCAGTTTGCCACTTGTGCTTTTTGTGATTCATTCCTGTAGAACAGGGGTTTTCAGCCACCTGCTCTCTGATGTGTGCAGTATGCAGTGTCATATTTGGTCACAAGGAGAGCAGAAAAGAATCAGCTGAAGTTTAATCAAAAAGTAAAATTAGATATCTTTATATGGTTTAAGTAAAAAAAAACCCCAAACCCAAAAAAGAGTCAAAAAAACCAAAACCACACCAAAACCCAAACCAACTTTGTAATGTCATTTTGACATGAATGTCAGAAATTTACTAAGGCAGTCATATTTATTCCTTAAGCATGGGACAAAAGGGCTTGGCCTGTTGTAATCCCTGTAAGTGTAAGAATAGAATCTGGGTCTCTCAACTGACTGCCTGCTTTCCAGTTTACTGTCATAAAAAAAAAAAAAAATTAAATCAGTTTTCATTTATCAAGCCACTGTTCAGCATTAAAATTAGACTTCCAACAATGTATGATAAAGTTGGGATAATTGTCTTTAGGCATTTGTAAACCACCTTTCAAATGTAATATGTGTAATGTCTTTCCTGCTGTAAACTGATGAAATTTTTATGAAGCTTTAATAATATATAATGGTAAAAATAAAACAAATGACATAATAAATTGCATGTGTGGTGTTAGCAGATTTAATGACTTCTGCGTTTTCAGGGGCTGATGGAAGAAAACAAAGTTGAGATCACAGTTTTAAATCCCAAATCCATAACAATGGGCCAGCTGTATGGACAGTTTGATCCAGTGTCACATGAGTGGTCTGATGGCATCCTGGCAGTGAGCTTCAGAGCGTTTGCTTCCTCCCCGGTAAGTGCCTAACAGGCTTTTAGAGCGTTTTGGGAAATGACTTTTCAATTTATACGTTTTAGATTTTAGTTCCAGGTTGTTTGCAGAGCCGTTGTAGGATTCAGATGCTTAGTCTTTGGAGTGCAGCGACTGCGGTTTGGCTTGATTGCAGTATGCTCCATGCAGAGTACTTTTTGGATGCTGATGAATGAAGATTTGTGTTTCGGAAGTCCTTGTGTGACAATAAATGTTTTTTAGTTTGTTTCTATGTGTTATAAATGAATGATTGTAATGATATTATCTTTCTACATACTGTCATTCCTGATCTTGTCTGATTATGGCCCAAATCTGTCCTGTTTATGTATGTGGGCATTTTGACCTTTATTTTGGAAGAATCTGCTGTCTGAGTGTGGCTTAGGGCTGACCTTCCATCGAAATATTTTCACCGTGTGTAATAAAAAAATGTATCTGCCTGACAGATATTTCACTTCTTGCTAGTGCTTGCAGCATCGGACTCTTCACCTCTATAAACTTTAGTAAGCTAATAGTATATTGAAGTTGATCAGTGTGACGTTCACCATCTCTAATACCATTTGTAGAACTGCACAGCTGCTTCATACTTTGCTGTAAGAAATATGATGAACACCTATGACTATTTGCTTATATTGTAAAAAGCCAGGCATACTACATTTAGATATTACAATATTCCTTAAATTAGCCCTATTGATTTCCATGGTAAGTGTGCAGTAGGTATTACTGATGAGTTGTAACTTGTTGTATTAACAGTCTCACGGTGTCATAAGTCTAGGTATTTGAATATTAAAGTTTGACAGAAGCAATGTACTGCATTGTAAGTATAGCTGACAGAAAACAAAACTATTAACCTTCTGTAGTTAACTACAGTACATACTTTAAAGTCATAAGACTACATTGTGAATCTAGATTGTGATTTCAGAAACTGCTTGTGAATACAACTCTATGAGTATTTTTATTACTTTTTTTGTGGAAAATAACTTCAGTTCTAAAATATTTATTTTACATTAAACGTAATAAAATAAATAGCAAATATGTGATGAAAAATATTTTCTGCAAACCAGACTCCACATAGAAAATGGCTGGTTTTTGATGGACCAGTGGATGCAGTATGGATTGAGAATATGAATACTGTGCTTGATGATAATAAGAAGTTGTGCCTTATGAGTGGAGAGATCATCACAATGTCAGAGCAAATGAGCCTTATTTTTGAACCAATGGATTTAGAAGTTGCTTCTCCTGCTACTGTAAGTAACAGTCTTTGGAAGACTGATTACAAATGTCTCTGGTTATTGTGATATATATTCTAATTTTTAAAAAATACACTTAACTGAGAATAGGAATTATAAGTTTGTATTTCTTGGGTACGTGTTTAAAATAAAGAATACTAGCTTGGTTTTCTTGTTAAAATTTTTCATAATCTTACAATGTGTTGTGAAACATTACATAAGTAATGCAAATTACATATACAGAAGGCCCTGTAACTGTTCAGTCTGGCCTTTGCAAGTGCCTGACAAGAAAAATAAAGTCATTCATCTGCAAATCTTTACTCTGCCAGACAGATTCTCGTAAAACCAACAATCACTGCATTTCGCGTTCAGATAATAATATAAACATAGCAAAATGTCTGCATAGTCATACTGGGAAGGAATTTTTGCTTAAAAATTATATAGAACTCAATTAAAAATTAAGTGTTAGCACTCTACTAGTCAGTTTATTATCTTTTGTGACCTTAATATTGGGAACTAATTGTATTTAAGAGGAAAACCTTTGTTGTTAGGTCTCCTGTTGGCTGAAGAAATAAAGGTGGGCTTGAAACTCGTCTGTCTCAGGGCTCACAGAACCCCACTGTACACTTTGTACCAGCTTCTAATAATCCCAGAATCTGTATGCTGTAACACTGAATGTTATTTTAAGTTCTTGTAAGTAGGTAAAAACCTTTGGAGATGGCATAAGATAACACGCACCTGTTTGTTTCTTGATTTTTAGGTGTCAAGGTGTGGTATGATCTATATGGAGCCCCATATGTTAGGCTGGAGACCATTAATGGTGTCTTGGCTAAACACAATGCGTTCAGGAATCAGCCCTGTGCATAAGGAATTTGTAACGGGCCTGTTTGACAGCATGATTCCGCTCTGTCTGGAGTTTGTTAGGAAATATGCAAAGGTAGGATAAAGAGCTTTTCTGAGAAACTCAGAGTGTATGAAGTATTTTCACTTCCAAGTGCCAAAGGAACAAATCATTTTATTTGGACAATATTAATTCATATTTATTAATTTTTAAAACCAGCTGTAAGGCGAAGGCTGTGAGCGAGGTTTCTGTGTGTACTGTTTAGTTTGCTTCTGAATGTATTTTAGACACATTTATCTGCACAGTGAGGCAAACAAACCCCACCATCTAGCAGTCTCTTTTCAGTGGGTAAAACACACCTGCAACTGAGAGTATTTCTGCTGTCTTTTCAGGAACTGTCTCCTACTTCAGATACAAACTTAATTCGATCATTAATGAATCTGATGGACTGCATGATGGATGAATTTGCTGATGAAGCCAAAGTTAAAGCTATGAATGACCATGACATTTTCTCTTGGCTTGAGGTAGGCATTTTGTTTAACATACAGAATAGGGAATTCCAAACCAGGCTTTAGTGAAATGGACTTTACAAGCAACGAAGCTTACATTTTGTCATTAGAATACATACTTTGTAATGTCCATTGAGGAAAATACTGTTATCTTCTTTTATAATTGATACATAGTTGAGTCTGACGTGTTTGATGTCTTGATATAAATTTAATACATTTTATACATACCAGTCAAATGACGTATGATTCTCCAGTTTCTAGTAGTTAGATCAATGCTATCTAAGGGTTACAATTCAAGGAAAGCCCTGTTAACAGACGTAGCCGTCGCTGTATGCGATGGGCCTTTGAATAATCTAAACAGTTCTGGAATAAAAAGCAGTCTGTGCTTGAACTTTCTCAAAGTAATGGCTCTGCGCTGAACAGGTCAGGCATTGTGCTGCACACCAAAGGTGATCAGATTGTGATAGTTAAGAAGCGGTGTTCTGTGTTGCCCGCAGCATGATTCCATGCTATATACGTAAAATCAAGTTGGTCTAGTGTAATTCTGTTGTGATTTGTGGCAAAGGTTTCTTTGACTTCTGTGGATAAGAACTTTGTAATACACAGGTACTGAAGTTACATGTTGTTTTTCTCCAACTCTAGGGTATATTTTTGTTTTCGCTGATATGGTCTGTAGGAGCTAGCTGTAAGGAAGATGATCGACTGAAATTTGACAAAGTTGTGCGAGAAATGCTTAATGGACCAATTAGTGAAGAGACAAGAGAACGATACAAATTGTTGAGTAGTATTGATCAACAGCCTGCAAAAGCTTTCACGGTCCCGTTTCCAACAGAAGGAACAATTTACGATTATCGGTTTGTCAAAAAGGTGAGGATTGCAAACTAGGATGTAGGCTTGCATTTTGAAGTAATCTTTTATGAAGGCTACGAGGCGTGTATTGTTACTGTAAATTTGTTTTTGCTGCTTGCTTCTTTTGTCGCTGGCCGGACATCCAGCCTTGCAAGCCTAGCGACGGTGTAGTGTGCAGGCTGGGACTTGCAGTACCAAAGCCTGTCTTTTTGGCTACTGCAAGAATTGCCTGTTGTGGCAGAGTAAGTTTGCAGAAATTCTCAACCAGTTATTTTTTTCTGTTACTTTTTTATTCTTGATTTCTTGCAAGATTGTTTTATTTTGGGTTTCAGCCCATTTCTTAGGTTGGGGAAGCGCTTGATATACCTGAGGCCGTATCTTTCATTACTATAGTAGGCTACTTCTCTGCCTCCTCTGCCCCTTTTTCATGGGATTAAGACGTGAATCCATGACGTGTCTCTCCCAGTGGAGAAGAAAACTTCACACACTGAATCTAGTATGCTCCAGACACTCCGAGATAAAACGGATGTAGCTTTTTTTGAGTTTGTCATTCCTGTGAAGCCCTGTTGCAGTACAATGAGAATTCCTTTTGTCTAGACTTCAGCTCGTGCATGATGCCTGCATCTTGCCAAGGAAAGTGACTGATACTTCAGTCAGCAGTAAAGGCTCTGTGCCTTCTGATCTTAATCCATAAAAACATGTTCTTCCAGTAAAAGGATTTTTGTGTTCAGAGGTGGGAATATGCTCCCTCTAAGACAGACATAAGGAGAGGGCAATCTCTAGGAATTGCACAGAATCATAGAATAGTTTGGATTGGAAGGGACCTTTCAAGGCCATCCAGTCCAACCCCCCTGCAGTGAGCAGGGACATCTTCAGCTGGATCAGGTTGCTCAGAGCCCCATCCAACCTCACCTTGAATGTTTCCAGGGTTGGGGCATT
>Ga0065711_1002089_pt1 | contig 36643 bp, 29 predicted proteins | sample Hoacrofraction12_FD_59098 | JGI IMG/M metagenome (GOLD analysis project Ga0065711, IMG submission 59098) | Hoatzin crop microbial communities from Cojedes, Venezuela - Epithelial fraction 12 v2 (version 2) | ecosystem: Host-associated > Birds > Digestive system > Esophagus > Crop | place... | reverse complement strand
TCAAACAGCAACTGAGCCTCCGTCTGGGGGCCTCTCCGTTTTGTAGGAGCTGTGACACTAAATTCAGTTAGGTACAGCTCATTAAAAAGACAAGTATTATGCTAAAGCTGACTCTATTTGCTGTTGACTAGAACAAATATGTCAGGATCCAGGGGCCAATCTATATTTTCAAAGAAAGATGGTACTTCCTGTTGTGTGGAGAAAGTCTGTAACTGAAAATGACTTCAAAAGAAATTATTCTGGAACCACTTAAAACGTAGAATAGGTTTTAAGGACAACTGCAGGAGATGGGAAGCAGAAGCCCAGATTTCATCTTTCCATAACCACTTAAAATATAGAATAAGGACATAAAGATGACTGGAGAAGATGGGAAGCAGAAACCCACATTTTATTGCTTTATACTTAGAAGTGAAACAAAAAACTTGATTTTTTAAAAGATGCTTATGTGTAACAGGAAACTACCTACTCCTCTGTGAAATTTCATTCCTTACTTTCAGTATTTTGTTAAATTGACTTAGAAATGAAAGCACTTACATAGGAAACACATTATCTAGAGAGAAAAGATTGTAGTTACGGATTGAAATGCAAGTGATTACCTGAGATATTCCAACTCTAGCATAATTATTTGTTATTTTGAGCACAGAAAATGCAAACAGATGAAAAGCTGTAAAGTGACAGGTTAAAAACCCTTATTCTGAGACCAAAATACTTGTGAACCATCGTTGTTCTTGTTTCAGAGCAGTGCTACTTATGGATATAAGTATACTTACAGATACTTGTGAATACATTTATACCTGATGAATACAAGCAATAAACTGTTCTCTTGAAACCTTATGATTTTATACATTCATACAGTGCATAAATTATACGTATTTCATCTATAGTAGGCATATAACATCTACAATATGAACTCATACATATATTTTTTTATTTAACAAGCACTCTTAGAAGAGTAGCCATGTGCTTGGAAAACAGAGTGGAGAGAAACATATTAAGAGCATTAGTTCAGTGACTGTAGCTACTTATAACATTCCCAGAAAAGGATAAATATTTGTTACAGATAACACAAGCTACACCAACAAGATGGCCTCAGAAACTGCAACACATTCTATCCTTTCTAATCAAAAAAATAGCTTTTCATTTACTCAAACATCTAAGGAATAATTGTCTGAGAAAGCCTTCAGCTATGATGAACACCTCTCATGTTTTCTCCGTTGCTGAATGGTCCTATTATCACAGATGGGAGTGGGAATACTGGTAAAGCCTGAATGGGAGAGAAAGGCAATCGCCACCTGGTGATCTTATAATGGAATAGTTCATGGATGCTTAAGCAGCCGTGGATGGAGCTATATAATATCTTCTTGCTGAAATAACTTCATGGCTTACAGTTCTTTTTTGTTGCAAAAAGACTAATATGTGAAATTTGTCAATTTAAGGGCATTATCCGGGCTCAATATCTGTCAGTCATTCACTTTCCTTTTTCACAAGTCAGAGGAAGTTATGTGGAAATGGACCCCCAGTTAAATTGGGTTTGCTCCACCATTAAGCAGAACCACCACAGCTCTGGTGATGTGTCCAATCTGTGACGACTGTGGGAATATAGCTGGTAGTAAAAAGGCAATTTTCATTAGCAATTTGAAATTCTTCCCATGTTCATTTCAATTAGACCTGCGGCCCTGTTATATGGTTGGCTATATATCTATAATAATATTGCTGTAATAGCTGTAATCAATAGACAGTTGCAGATTGAAAATATACAAGCATATTAGGACACACACATGGATGCACACACAATTACACACTGCATGTATATATGTGAGTAATCAATATGCACACATATACATACACAATTATAATGCAAACAAGATTTTGAGGCATTCCTTGTTAATAGAAGCCACATACTTGCTTATAGGAAGACTAAGGCAGTACTTTTCCTTTTATACATAACACATTTCTATCCCAGGTATTTCTTACTGCAAATATTTTGCAAATGTCATTTTTTAAAACCTGACCCCACTGAAATCAATAGTGATTTTGCCAGTGGCTTCAGTAAAGCTGAGGTCCACTCTTATCTAGCATCACGGAGGAAACCCTACAGAGTCCTTCCCAACGTGCTTTCCTTTAGCTAGACCCAAGCACTTCTACAAACCCCCACTGACTTCTACCTGAAGGACTGGGGTCCTACTCCTCCGACAAAATTGATTGATTTAATTGGCTATTATGCTAATAAGATATGACAGATACAAGCGGATTTCCACCTCTTAGTGATGATCTGGATCACAGCGATAGTTTAGTTGTTGTGAGCTTATCTCTTAGCATGGTGCAGATGTTCACCGTGGCTGGTATGAAACCAGCACCGTCACAGACATGGGTGGAGCCTGCAGAGACACAGTGTGTAACAGCAGCACAAAGTCATGGTGGGCAGCAAAGATGGCAGTCTTAACGTCACTTCTGAAGGATGGGAGCCAAGAATAGCTTAAAGAAGCCTTACAGTGAGGGCCTAATGTTTACAAATACTCATGTACACTTCTTATTTGCTGCAGTTTGTAGTGCAGCATTGTTCAGCAGTAGCAGGAAAAGCTGTCAAGGAAGTATAGTTTGATAAATTAAACCATACACTGAAGAGATCCACATAGTTACAGACAAAAAAAGATGGCATTTTTTGGGATGCACTTCACATTTCAACGTGAATTTCCAATTCCCAATTTGCAGCTCTGGCAAAAGACTGAAATGCCTAAGAACAGAGTGCCATTTACATGATCTTAGGTGTCATGCCTGGCCTCTAGATGCCCCTCCATAAGGGCACAGGTCTCCTGTAGGTCCTATGCCATACCTGGTAGCCCTGGATGGATGGCTCAGACTCTACGGCATCTTTAGTGGTATTACACACCTTCACCTGGATCACCTCCTTCTTTCTTCTCCTTGAATTAACTTGCTCAAGTTAAGTTTCCAATCTGCCTTCTTTGTGCTTCAGCTCCCCATTTACACAGGGGCTATTGTCCTTGCTCCATATGTCTACAGTGGATGTAGAAACTCTTTTACAGTCAATGAAAATATGGTGCCTACTATAACCCACTCCCAGAACTCCAGGTGGAGCCCCCAGTTTCTGCTGAATATGAACCAAGTTTTATATAGTGCTACAAGCCACACTGATGATGAATAAACTGCTCAGTTTGGAAAATGGAGGTAAAATCTTCTCTAGCCTGATTGTTTCAAGGGAGCGGCACAGTACTGATCACAGTGTGGGGTGGCACACACTCTGCAGCTGGGGTGAAGCAATTTTAAATGCTTTATAGACTTTAAGGATTAAGTCCCAAGGACAATTTCTTGTTTTACGTAACTGGGGTACTGCATGATATATGGAGGATTTTTATGGCCACTGTGGCGGGTTGTGAACTTGTTTTATTTGTGTAGATTAATATGTCATGGATTATTAATGAGTTACTTTCTCTTTCTGATAGGCAGTATTCTTCTTCTACAAGTTTCTTAAGGTCCTCAGTTTTTGGCCGCGGAGTGCACATGAACACTTGTCTCAAGTCTGTGGATGTGGATTTAAACCACAGTGGAAGTGAGGCAGGCAGCTTCTGCTAAATTATTTCATTTTAATTTAGTCTATTTTGAAATCAGCAAGAGAAAATTTCTACTTGCTCTTTTCTTATTTTGACTATACAGTTTTAATTTTCAATAAATAAAATCTGTAACAAAGACACAGTAGAGATTCTTGTGAAACTGCTAGGAAAAAGCAGTAATAAAAATGCAGAAAATAGTCATTATAATTTCCTATCCTTGCCCCTAGATTGTTTTTCCTTTTCAAATAGTTTATTGATTTCAGTGACATCATAGCAGGCCCACATAAGCAAAGCACACAGAGGGCAGGAACAAGATTATTACACTAATGAGAGCAGATACTGTACAGACATCAGAAACTTAGTACAGTTACAAAGATGAGAGAGTGGCACTGGCAAATTCAATTATTGATCAAACACACCTCTAACAGACTGGTGGGCCTTATAATGTGTAGGAACTAAACCTAGCATATATGTAAAATAAAAAAAAGTAAATATATAGCAAAAACCTGTATTATAGTAAACATATAAAGCATGTATAATAACAGATGCAATTATTTCCTTCTTACTCAAGCGGAATCATGTTTTACCTTCAGGGGTTGCTTTGCAAGATCTTGCTGGCTAGAGGTTCATGGTTAGAGAAGCATCCTTGAAATAGGTTGCTATGATCATTGTAGAAGTCAGTGATATGAAGGACAAAGGGCTCAAATCCATTTGTTTAAAGCAGTATTTTACTTGTTAGTATAACCTGGAGCAACCACACTGACCATTATCTTTATCTGAGCATCTCAAAGCAACTTACAACACTGAGAGAGGCTTGAAAAAAGATTTGTGTGCTTGAAAGCTTGTCTGCTTTTTCTAACTCTATTGGATGGCCTAATAAAAGACATTACCTCTAGCCACAAACCTCGCTTCACTTACATTGTTACTCTTCGGGACTAGAACAACATTGTCAGTACTGAGTAGAGCAGACCCGAATTCTGCAGGGGATTTTCCTTTATAAAGAATCAGCAGTACAGAATGATCCTGTAAGCCAAAAAACGTTGTAGCATAGGAATTACTAACTACTGTGTCCATTTTAAAGATGAGTAAACTGCTGTGGACCCAAGTGTTGCCAAAGATCCAAAAGAGACAGAAACGCACTCCAGACATGTGGCTCCCAGTCCATCAGCATATCAGAGTCTCCTAGTGCTTAATGAGTAGCCCATAATTTGAATGAGGTAAGAGCAGCAAGGAGGAATTACTGAGTCTCGGATGACTTATTTATTACCACACCGAGCTCACTCCTGAAGCTTCCAGGCATTCTTAAAACATATGCCGCAGGATACTTTGCGCCAGCTGGCAGCTCCACGGTTAGTCACTGCTTTTCAATGCTTGCAATTGACATCTTGTCCCAGATCCAGCATCTAAAACATAGTCTTCTCTGCTGGCTCAATCAAAGCTCCAAGCTGTATAAAAACTTCTTGGTATTGGCACACAGACACGTAGTACCCTATACAAAATGATTCCAAAGTACATCCAGGTCTCAGACTGATCGCTTTGGTTTCTGCTACTGACATAATATATGCAGCAGGAGGCCTTCTACCTTCTGTTAGCTCTCCAAAACGAGAACTCAAGATCACAAAGAGGTTATAGCAAGCCTTTTGGATTGCACTCAGTTGTGCACTGTTTCAGAACACAAAAGGAAGAGAATTCACCTTTAAATCACACAAGGTGATTTAGTCCACACGCTCCTTCCCCAGCTACATCCCAGTAAAATCTGGTTCATGCAAATAAAGATAAAAGTGTTATGCTAAGACAAAAATTTTCCATGTTAAAGAAAAGAAGGAAAAAAAAGAGATAAAGTAGTGCTCTCTGGAATGCATATTGAGAGTAAAACTCAATAATGAACCTGAAGGTTTGAACTGTCAGAAATATTTTGGGGGTAGAAGGTACAGATAAATGGGCTATGCTGCAGAACCGTACTATACGTAGGCACATTATGTGGTGCAGTAACACACCGGTGTGTTTTTCAATACTGAATTCACAGGCTAACATCTCCCTCTATTATTTTCTCAAACTCCACAGTGAACTTGAATTATCTTTTCACACTTCTTTAGTTTATTCAAACTACTCATTTCACAACCTCCAAAACATACATAGCTCTGGTCTTACAGGGCCTTGGAGAGCAGAGTACAACGCAGACACTAACTCTGATAGTGACAGTCAGCATTCAATATTCAACTACTGTAATTAATAAAACTGCACTGTTGCTATTTTTCACTAATAGAAGATTTCCAAAAGCAAATTGCAGCAATAAATTACACCATTACAGCCCATATTATTATTCTGTGAGGTAACAAATCTTGCAGAAAGACAATCAGCATTGCTAGAAAAAAAAATACAGAGGACAAATCAGATGACTAGGACCTGATTAAAATTAATGTCAGTGTTACTTTTGTTTCCATTTGCTTGCTAAAATCTGGTCTTTCACCAGCGTGCTGGCTTGCTGATGCTCATGCTATGGTGTTGGTGCTTTAAATATTAGGCATGATTTGTTTCTAGGGGGAAAAACAATCTTGATATGTTCACTGTCTGTGCTGATTCACATTGCCAGGCCCTGCAGTGTAACTCTGATCTAAAGCACACACTCCAGCAAAGGGGCCACTGCCACAGCGTAGAAGTTTTGGTGTGTTAATTCATTTAACATACGTGCATCAATCTGGAGAGCTCAGACATTGCAGAAAGACCTTTGCATACAGCCCCTCCAGCTTAGCAAAGTTGATTTCCTTAGTAACCCAGGCTTTGGTGCGGTCTTGATACCAGGATTATGAACAGATCAAACCCCATCACCACCGCGGCTCCCCACGTCCCCATCCCCAGCTGCTGCACAGACAGGCAGAGAAAGAGCCAGAAGAACGGTGCTAGCTTTCTCCCTAGGACTGTACTGAGCCTTGTCCTCGGTTTAGTGTTTTATCTTCCTCAAACAGAACTACTGAGCTGGAAGTACAGATTCTTAATGAATTCCATGACAAACATCCTCGGTGCCGAGAGCATGGCTGGATAACGAACTGTAAACTGAACGCAGGGTAAGGCAAACATGCAGCTAATAGCAAACCGAAGGTGAAAAGTTGCTGGTTTTTTTAATGCTTGGGGTAGCTCATTATAACACTGAGGCTTATTAAAGTCCTGGTGATTTTTTTGCTACCACGCTTACTCATTATCTTCCATTATAGTTAAGCATCTCCTTGTTGTCTAGATAGTCTCACTGTCCAAGCTGGAGCACCTCAGGACCTCATTAATTAGAGTTCAGCCCAAACAATTCATAATTCTGCTAGGTGAGTATTCCACATGATTGTGAAGAATGAGGTACTCCCCAGAAATACTAAAACTCTCTTTACAGATCAAAATCATCATTAGAAGTTGCCAGTTAAGAGAAATTATTCCTGGTTTTTGGCATGGGTCACAGCTATCTGACTTCATGCTTAAGCTGGCTGAGCAACTGCTCAGGTTTGTTTGCAAATATACCTGATCTGCTCTGGCAGTCATTGTTCAGCCCGCCATCTCTTTCAAGTGACAGCATGAGAAGATGGAGACCATTTACTCTCTAGTGTAAACCACAAATTTTTGATGTCTGGAATAAGTTTGGGCAGTGCCTGGACTTGTATTTATCAGTTAAGTCACGACAACTGATCGTTAGCTAAAGTTAATGAGAAAGCACTAGTTTAGATGAAAACCAGTGCATTAACTGCCATAGCAGAGGGCTTAATCTAGCAATCGAGGCTGCTGAGTTCAATTCCCCTTCCAGCTTTGCGAGCACCTCATAAACAAACTCACAGGGTGAATACAGTCCTTAGCAGCTACAGCATCAAAATACACAGCCCTGGAATGTCCTTCTCAAGCATCATCATCCAAGACCAGAGCTCACTTTCTGCTGGCTCATTCTTAGATCTCTGCACGGTCTCTGCTCACATGTGTGTGGCAGCTGTGAAATTGCCTTTGTGGTTATGTTAAACAATCAGAATTTTAATCAGCTGTCATTTCAAATACAAAGTGTTATTTCAGATGTCTTCTTCTGATGGAGCAGTACCACAAACCTGAGCCAATAATTCAAGCAGTCCCAAAATGCTGCCCAGTAAATCACAAGAACTAAAGAGTCTCCAGACTTCATGTTACACAATGCATTGCCATGAACCAATACCAGAATTATCTGCAGCAGAATGTGGACTTGACTCAGGCTCACTTGCAATGCTGAGAATCAGTGTAGAAGCACCTGGCTATCTCCATGCAGCCTTGCACTGTGCCATGCTGTCAGAAGAAAGAGCCCATAACAGTACTCTTCCAACATGCACAAGTGATTGGCATCAAGCACGGACTGGCTCGGGGCTCTCGAATCCCGATGCTTGCTATGTTAGGATAAAAGTGTTATCCTACGTCCCAATGTCAGCTGTGCTGTCCCTTCTTTCCCATTCATAGAGCTCAGTTTCATCCAACCTTGAACACCTTAACTTTCATCTCCTTGGCTTGTGAACTGATAGTTTTCTAGAGGATTCTGACTTGTCTGTCACTTGTCTGTGCAGCATTTAGCGCTGTGAGACACTGCTCTTTGAGGGGAGCATTTAGGTATTACCACAACAACAAGTCTCCACCAATTGAGTAACTGGCTGTCTCACTGCACACTGTCATTGTTCCGCAATTTTTTGTTTGGTTCGCAGGATTTCTCTCCTGTCGAGGCTGAGAAGCATATACGTTAAGCCTTAGATTAATATCTCTCTACTACAGGCAGGAAAACTAGCAAAGAAAACCACAGGTTCTCTATATGACAGAGATTTTCAAAAATCTGGAAGCTAGCTGACCCCACCTCTCCTCAGCATTTTAAAAATCTCAAAGGAATCCATTGAATAGCCTTGTCAGATATGAGGGATGCTGGAAGAGGAAATTATACATACTGTTATGCTGCATAGAAAATGACATACAACTCGATCCAATGCAAAAATTAATTCCAGCCAGCTGAGATAGCCTTATTGATCCATTCTCATTTCCTGCAAAAGGTAGGACTGGATGTGATTGTAGTAAAGAAAAGGAAAACAGAAGCTAGAAGCAGAAGTGCAGGGGTTGTAGAAATGATGACTGGGACTTCAAAAAGCACTGCTAAATTGAGCCATTTTTAATTCTTTATGTTGTCTGCATCATCTGACCAATTTAAGATCAACAAACAACAGTTCATCCTTTTTCTGCTTTTGTTTCCTGATGGGCAGACAACAAAAAAGCCAATTCTCAGCAGATAAGATTAATCAATACGCACTGCCAGTCACAGCTCAACGCACTATGTGACACAGCCAATTTATAAGCAGGTATGCAAACTCCTGAGTTCATCTGGTACAAATATAGAGCAATGACACAAACTTTAGCAAAATTATATCCACCAGAAATCTAAAGGGAGGAATGCTATCCTCATTTGAACAATTGCAACCTGCCATGAAGGAAACTGTAGGCACATAAGTGATCTCGGTTACTGCTTCTCCCTTAACATCAGGAGATTGTTAACTCCGGCCTTTCACGCAGAGCACTCAGTCCTGAAACTACACTCTAAAAACTCTTGACTTCATGGTATTGTTTAGGGCTTCACAGTTGATTTAAGTTGTCCCAGTTAGTATTACTAATAGTAATAGGACAGTTTTGCATCAAATAAATTTCCTCCAACTCTTTATCTGATGTGATTCATAATTAAATTACCTAAGACAATACCTGCCAGCTGAAAAGCTTTATATGTAGATTATCTGTTTATTTGTTTGTGATAAGTAAATCAGGAAAGGCATGTGTTTACATAGCCTCAGATTTTATCTTCTGGAAAGCTCCTCAGTGCCTGTTGTCCCTCGCTTTATTCAAGACTGAAAGATTAACAGGAGTGAGAAGTCTGCACTGCTGCAACCTTGAAACAGATAGAGCTTTATGCTGGGAAGTCACAGACTGCGCAGGGATGAAAACTCTATTTATTCAGTCCATATTTTAAAATGGTATTACAGGGACTTCATTACAATGAAATACCTTAAAAAAATTTTACCTTAGGGAATGGCTTACATAAATGTGTTTATAAAACAAACAATGCTTTGGGAGCTAAATTTTCGATCACCTGTGTTTTAATGGAAAGCGAGTTAACAAGCATACCTAAAAATGTCAAAAAGTGGTTTTGGCTGAGTCACAGCTCTGTGTTTTAGTTGTCCATTCCCTTACTTCTGCAGCAGAACTGTCAATACATTGAGTTCTGAATGTAAAGGAAGGTACATGCAAACCAAGCACTTCCTAGCAAAACAATTCACCGAGCAAAAAGTGTGTGTGGAACTATACTGCCTAATGAGAGGTCAAGGAGAATCCCAGCTACACATTATTGCTGGGTTGGTCAGCGTACTCTACATAAAAAATCTGACCTTGGATTAACCAGCAGTTCACAGGATGCGATTGGACAAGGAAAAGATGCAGTTTACATCAGCAGAAAGGCGGGACACACAGACACAGGTTATATCTTTCATTAGCCCCGCTGATACAGCTTGGGAGAAAAGAAAAACTTCTGAGCATGTGAGGTGTGAAACAGCAGCAACGACCTTTAAGAAATGCCTGAGAGCCATTCCAACTTCGATCTGCTTGTAAGCAGTTATCAATGGATTACAGAGCCTGATCAATGAAGCCTGAAAGCCCCGCTGAAAATGTAGTAGTATTAGGGTTATTTTAAAGAGGAAATATGCCTGGATAAGCAAGCTGCATGGCTTCCCATGGTGACAAATGTCTTTTGGAGTAAATTCAGACTAAAACTCTCAGAATAGACTCCTGACATTGGATTTATGCTTCAGCACTTTAAATCGCTGGGCTTCATGCAAGTCACAGTTAAACTAATTCAGAGGGAGTTTATGCTGCTATTGAAGCACTACTACTGCAGTTCCATATACAGGGTCTTGCATAAATATCAGACCATTGATTCCCCATGTTCCTCCCATGAAGGAGTTCTCCTTTAATATTAATGTGCTTTACTAGCATGAAACAATGAATTTATACACAGGTCTTCTACCTTGTTCTACCCCAAAGCAAAATTTAATAGCATTAAACATATGTATTATCCATGTTAAACATGGAAAGAAATCTCTTGCTAAATTTCCTAAAACGTGGTCTCGTGTTGAACACAAACATACTGACTTCTTCAGTGGAATTTGTGTGTGTGCATATTCTACAAATGTGAACAGTTTTGGTTTTGTTTTTTAATCTAGTCAAGTGGCAAAATCAATACAGTTGGCTACATTTGCTCATGACAGGATAGAAATTTGAGGAAAATGTGGAAGGTAAGTCAAGCAACCTTGTACACCTTAATTGGCAAGTTCTGAGGTTACTTGTGATTAATTGAGGAGGTTTTCAAAAGCAGCTTAGCAGATAATTAATTAAGCTCCTATGAAAGCACTTTCCTAATTGATCCTGCAACAAGTAACATGAAACAAAAAAATGCCAGAATAGGGCACCACTCAGACAGCAGATTTTCTCTATTGTAAGATTAAATCTTTGCGGTAGATTTTTCCTGTTAGCAGACAGTGGGATATATTTTCTGTTTTACCTTAAGAAATCTTTTTATTTTCTTATTTAAGTCTTTTGATGAATTTTACAATCGCCAGTTTCTGTAGCTGTAGTATTTTGCAGCTGTGGTGATCTAAGTGTCAGGAGATCTGAAGGAGGGATTGTGTGCCTGAAAGAGCATCTATCTTTGTCCGTCTGTATCAGATGGTCTAATAAATGACATTACCTCTTTACAGATCTTGCCTCAGGTAATTATTGCTATTCAATGATGGAAATATAACCTATAAATTGAATCTCTTACTTTGAGTGAGACATACAGAATCTCATACAACCTGCATGCAAGACAGATTGAGTGTATGGTTGCACCAAGTGCCATACTAAGAGTATGGTAGTGAGAGGACTACATGTGCCTGACTAGGATCTATTTTTGATGCATCACTCCCCACAGTACTTAATGAAAGGTCTGGTATGTGAGAGTTAGAAAGCAACAGGACCAGCTATAATGACATTTTTCTAACTTTTCTGTCTCATTTTTCTCTCTAAATGCCTTGAAGGGTGAAATGTCCTCCAAAATTACGCAGATTGATTAACTTCTGAGCTCAGGAAAAAAAATATATTTACCCCAAATTTACATGTAATTTTTTTCCGGGAAAAAGTTATTACACCTATTCTTAGCCCAGTAGTTTTCATATCTCTTGCTCCTTTTATTTCACTGTAGTGTTCACTGTAGCAGCATCACTGGGTTGTTGTTTTTTACTTGTATACACTATTTCGGGCAGTAATTAGTTAGGCACACAGAATATGGATTCTGCTAAAACCCTCTCTTTTGACTGTATGATGAATTTCCATTGATTTTTCAGCAGCTGTATCCTACCACTTGCTCTACTGATCGAAGTCGTGTAAGGATCTTTTAAAATTCCAGGTTCAGTTCTCACTGACAATGTCAATTCTTTCATCTCTCTCATTCCAAAATACTGTAGCAACAATTGCACTAACCTTTTGAAGACCCACTTGCTTTTCATCTTACTACTTGTTTGTAATGTAATCAGGCATAGGGCAATAAAAGAGACATGATCTTTCTTGCTTCATAAGTTTGGAATGGCTCACATGAGACCTGCTTTACTCTGAGTCAGAGACAACCTTTATGCTACACTCAAACCAAACAAAAGTTTGCTGCTTTCATCCCCAAAAGACTGACTAGGATGCCCATCAGACCAATGGCAGAGACTCAATCAGATCCTACTTTCTAATCCAGTACAATATCTTTGGGTACCTCTTTCTCTCCCTTTTTTTGGCCACCTTTAAAAATTCTGAATGACAGATTTTACTTTTGATGTTTGTAGTTTTGCTGTAGGAAGACTCCATGCTAAATCAACAAAATCTGCTTTACCCTCCCAAGGATTATGAAACACACTTGCTGATAAACATTGAGATCTAATTTCTGTGCACGATGATGTGCTGTTGCTTTACAGTGCGTAGCTGAGATAAAGAGCATGGCCTGACTTCTCAGCAGACACAGCATCACCCTCTCTCGTTTCAGCGTGATTCTTTTTCTGAACAGGAGAACTGCCAGGTAATCAGCTCAGCTAGAGATTAATGCCTAAATGAAGCAAGCACCCTGGCTGGATATGCAGTGTTAGCAAACAGAAAACTCTGAAAATTCCCTTTATCTACTAATATCCAGCTAGCAAAGCCAATTTTGCATTGGTAGCCCATCCGACTGGATTCTGTTAACACAGTATATTTTGGCTCCAGCCAAGTGTTATCACAAGGTACAGAAACGAGACAAACAAACACAAGAAAGCTTTGCAAAGAGACAGGTTTAATGATTTCATTGTTTGAAACCTTTGCACAACCCAGAGTGCCTAATGGTACATCTGTTGGGAATAAAGCAGCTCATCTTATATGATTTACACAATGCTAAATTCATTCATTTAGACCTCCAGTTCTTAAAGGAACCTCTGCAGGTAGATGAATTTTAATCCAGAATAGACGCAAGTTTGCAAGTAAATCTTGAATCTTCTGTGCAAGGCCTTGACCCTGATATAAGATATTAAAACAAATCTTGATTCCCTCAGATATAGAATACAAAGTAGGTGGTGATGAATTCTTTCAAGCAATGAACAAGGAGACGTTCAGTCTGATGATAAGACAGATGTCTGCTATTTGGTACTGGAAGGCATTTATCTCAAAATAAAATCTGCCCACAAAAGCCTTCCTTACACACATTCTCAAGTCTTAAGAGGACAGATACTCAAATATGTATTCCCTGTTCAACTCCACAGGTAATGAGGACAATTATTGCCCTCTCGGATCTGGAATGCAGCACAGGCTTTCTGCTGACTTAACAGACTTTGGATAAGGAAATTGCTGGGCATGACCCCAGCTGATACAAGCAGCGGTTTTACTCTTCAAAGAGGAGGAATATATTGAAGACTAGGACTTCCAGGAAATAATACTCATCTAATTATCTGCTGCAAACCACTGAACACTGTTCAAAGAAAAGACTGCCAGAATTTCACCACCAAGATTATGCACAGGAGAGGCAAAAGGCACAAGTGGGATGGATATGTCTAATTCTTTTTCCAAATCCTGAGCTCTAACTTTGACTAATGGTAGCATGTGTAGTTCCTCTATTTAATTGGCACTTGGTGCTGTTCTAGGTAGCTGACAGCTTCGTGCTTCTCCCTTTCCTGAGGTTCAGCAGGACTTCCATAATAAATGCTCAGTGCCTACTTCAGCTGTGAGCACAGAAGAGTTCTCAGCATGTACCTAAATCCCACAGAAAATAAAATGCCTACCTAAAAGTGTACCTGAGATGTTGGAGACTCCAGCAAAATGTGTTCTTTGCTTGACTTGGAGCAGGAATTTAATCATAGAATCATAGAATCGTTTAGGTTGGAGGACATCAGGTTGTTCACACACAGTAGAGGACCCTAACTGCCAAGTCTCAGCGCTCCCACTGTCCCAGCTTTGCTTTGCAGAAGTAATTGCGTCTTCACTGGGCCAGAGGAAGAGGATGAGACACTGCTTTCACAAATCACATTTGTAAGCCTTGAAAAGACAGGCAATGGGTATGTTTTAAGGGTAGCTACAACACTAACCAGAGCAAGCAGATTTTCACCCAAGGCATTTTTCCACATGAAAGTCTATACTTCATTTTTTAAAAATATATTATTGAGGCTATTATTATTTTCTGTTTCTTCCTCGAAACCACACGTTCTTACGCTATTAGGGAAACAGCCAGTGAAATAAGTATCAGCCTCAGTCTACCAAGGACCAAGCAACTCAAGTCTTTAGCAGAAGGTGCTCGAGGCCCTCAAGTTGCTCTACATCTTGCAAGTTCAAGCCATGTAATGGCAATTAGAAATGGGAAGCTAAATCTGCTTGGCTTTCTGTTACTAGCTGGTAGCCTGGAGGGAACCGTGCATGACAGAAATTCAGGATTTAAAGTCAGAGAGAGATTTTTGAAGTGGCAACACCCCTTTCCTCTGTGGTAAGTTTGTAAGAACTGAAATTGTGTGACACGTACAGACGATTAAATGCAGGCAGGACTTTAGCAAGTAGTCCTATGCAGCCATAAAATGGGGAGGCAGGGCAGAGCACTCCTTTGCAAGTTTGAGGCCTGGCATACGTTTTATCAGACCACATCCATACAGATCAGACAGAGCAACATGATGAAACAGTTTCTTACCATTGCCAAGGGAACAATTCCAACAAGATCCTTCTGGCAGATGAAGATTTCAGACAAGGATATGTCTGTCGTCCCCTTCCGAGGATATTCCACCTGCCAGGTGATGGGCTGTGTTCCAGAAAGGCTGCTGAAACTGGCTATTTCAAAGTTCATCTGCACGACCTCATTGAATAAACTGTTACTTCTGAAAAGAGGAAAACAGGGAAAGGGAAGAGCTATTACTTTTGCTGAAGAAGGCAAATGAAGTGAATCATACTAGCTACTGGAAAATGCAGCTATTTATATGCAGATATAACACAAGGCCTTTTCCAATCTACAACTTCTTCAGAGCACACAAACTGGAATTATTCAAAATGGGTCAGCTCTCCACTATGTGAAGGGATAAGATCCAGGATATTGTATCTGATGAAGGCAAAACATACTTATTCCATCACATGTTTTCATGATTTTGCAAGTATGTTTCAATCCTACTGCAAGATGGATTTGACCCTGATCAACCAAAGTTAAGTCCAGTGCAGCTCATGAAGGCTGCAGAGTCCGGAATTAGAGCAGCCAAAAAGAAAAACAAGATTTGTTGTACACATCCACCACCAAAATCACATATACCCTTAGCAATGGAACTCAGTGTAGCTGAAGTTCATATATGCTGCATGGAAACCGTTAAAAAAATAATATGATTAAATGGCAAAATGACAAGATTAATCTGAACTTAGAGGTATGCTCTGGAAATTAAAAACCCACACAGCTGAGACCAAATAGAAAGTACAAAGCTATGGCAGGTAAAATATACTGTGAAGTCAGGAGGCATAAGATAATTTGAACAACAAATATGAAAAGACACACTGAAATTCTTTCCCTTACGGTGAATTTCTTTAACTACACCAGAAACAAAAGGAATAAATGAAAGAAATGTGCTGGACTATCTGCTAGTTTAATTAAAAAAAAAAAAAAAGGTACAAATTATGTGCATCACAAAATATACATTAAATTTTCTGGAACTTTCTAAATGTCTTTCTACAGTGTAGGAAGTCTTGATATTTCACAGAATATTACTTCACCCTAACCCTACGCTGCAAGAATTTTAAAATAAAGACAGGCATCTTCCTAGCTTCAGTAACCCAATCCCAGTTTCATCACACCTTTGGATGCATTCATCACACAACAGCTTCAATTTTTCCTCTTTTTTTTACGTACAATACACGAAGGCCCATTTCTGAGAAAATCCATCAAGAACTGATCATGTACAAAGCACTTATATTCTCAAGTGCTAGACTTTCTTTTTACCTCTTGAACAGAAATCACCATTTTTTATTACTTAAGACATATTCTGTGCTTTACTTTGCATGATTACTTTGAAAGCAAATGCATTCCCCTGATAATTATTATTTTGATTATGGGTTTTCATTTGGATGGCTTACTCTGAAAAGTCTTAATGCTGCCTAACGCTTTAAATTTATTTCCTTGCTGGTTCCTTGCTGTGTCAAAGAGAGACACTGTAACATTTTCGCAATGGTGGTATACTTCCTCCATGAATTTAAAGAGTGATTTTGTGTAGCAATGTGATAGATGTATGGGTTTAGCAATTCATAACTCAAGACCAGCCTATTCCGATTTAAAGAGTTCCCACTAAATAAATCTTACAGCTTGTAAATACAAGGCAACTGCGATAACTGTAGTTTACGCTCTTCTGGGATATCTCAAAATGAATACATACTGGATTGAACTTTGTAATTTATTTGAAAGCATGATTATATGCAAAGATACCTGACTCACCTGAGCTACAGCATTCATTTAGCTGCTAAAGGCATCATTATGCCTTAGATTAATGACACCTGAAATGTCATTATTTTCACCATTTCTAGATCTGATGCTTAGTAACTGACAAAGTTTTTACATGTGATTGACTACCTCACTGCTTTCACTTACGCTAAATAGAGAATAAATTTTTGCACACATCACACCATTTCTAAGAGATAATATATGTCAGGAAAGTTTCCTGATTAAGGAGTCCACACTTCTCCTACACAGCCTCTAAGCAGATGTGAAATGTGTAACTTTACAACAAAAGCCCCACAGCTGTACTGATAGGATCAGTGAGCTCTAGGTGGGAAGCTGCGGGTGGGACAGAGCTCATTTCCAGCCAGCCCACCGACTCCTGATGCATCGACTTAGCTGAGTGCTGATCAGCTCCTTCTGGCTCCTGGCTTCTGACTCACACCACCTAATTTTCCCTGGTCCTTCAGACAATTTCTAAGAGTTGCCTGGTGTTCTGCTCACGAGCTGTCTACACTGCTTACCAGCAGCACACACTTGAGCCTGGCTTTGAGCTACCCAGGGGAAATACCCAGAACAAAATCCTGGGGCGTCCTGTTTCTATGAAGAAATTCATGGCGTGCTTAACTGCGGTGTGGACGGACCACAGCCTGCTGTAGCTGGCCAGACCTTGCTATCCACACACCCTTGTAATGATGCCCTGTGGTTGAAAACAGGCAGTATGAGGTGAGCATATCTTCTCTACATGATTCCTAAGATCACCTGCAGCACGACCCTTGGTTCAGGCTGGCTAAAGTTAGCATGCACGCNTGCAGACGCATTTGGGAAGTTCTCCAGGCCTCATGTTGCAGGCAGGGACTAGTCAGGTCTCAGAGTAGACATAGGGGTTTTTAAGTTATTGTCTCAGCACTCCTATTCCGTATTTCATACATGAATACACATCCTGTATGTGAAGGGATTCTTCTTTTATTCCAACCTAATAATATGCAGATTTTATATATTAAGTCCATGATGCTCAATGACTTTGATTATCGTGATTAAAGAAAATATCTATTATGCGCACATATACACATTTGGAGAACTACATGACAAACTGCAGAACTGTAATGCAAACCGCACTTGACCACTCTTGCCTCGGTTGCATTCTCAGCAATACTATCTTCACTGGAGCCACAAAAAANNAGACCTGTATCTCTAACAAGCACTAAACTCCACCATAAACAAACCTGACATAAACTGACTTCCTCCCAAATGTAGAATTATCAGAATCACTCTTCCACCACTGACAGTTACATCTGCCACCATGTGATCTTCTAGGACTAAAATGATGGACTTACTGTCCATGCTCTATTTATACAGCGCCTGTTGCAGTGGGGTTTGAAGGTCAAACATTCCTACGCCTCTTCTCCACTCCACTGTGGCCAAAGCTATCTCAGTTTTGCACAGGACTGATGGAGAGGCTATGTGACACACATCAGGTCATATGGAAAACTAGGACAGGGTAAGGAACAGATCTGTGTTTTTCCAAATGTCTTGTCAATCACCAGACCATCATTCTGATATCGATGGAAACGGGATCCACAGCACTTGATTCTAGTCTTAAGCAGTCTTCAGTACAGGTATCTTAATTTCAACATCATTCTGTACGTGAGGACTGTTTTTGATAACTGATGAGCTACCACCTTTTACACTGCCTTGAAAACACCTGTTTAATTTGGATTTCCAGTTCTCACTGAGCACTTGGTACCAATCACTGAGCTATTTCAGCCAAGCATCTTCTTGACCCATGACAAAGATAGGCTGCTTCTTCCCAAGGTATCAAGCTGTAGTGGTGGAGAGATATAAAAAATGGTACCAAAATTTTTTTTACAGAATTCTGCAAAACATTGCTAAAATATTTCTTCTGTAAAATATGTGATACAAAAATATCCAAAAATATGCATGGTATAAGATAAAGGTTTTATTGGCACTTTTTCAGGATGACCTGCATTATTATTTCAACGCCTGCATTTGTAATGCATCCCTCTCCCTCCATAGCAATAAAGCCTTTATACAATGTCACCCTATCATCCGTTTCCTCCTTCTCTCTTCATACAGAAGAAACAGAGAAATGATCAACAGCTGGGAAAGCATCCACTTGAAAAAAAAATATGCCTTCAGAGATGTGTAATGGTTGAGAAAAACCTTCTCATGAAGCACATTTAATGTTCAGAGCTTGTTCACTGACTGAAACAGCAATTCCTTAATATCTAACATTTAGAACTGCTCAGGAGCCGGAACAGCAAGTAATTATAAAACTTTTCTAAAGTACACAGCATGTAGTGATTACAAATGAAGCTCCATGAAGGCAGGGCTTCTAAGGAATTGCGCTGGGGTGCATATATGAGTCTAATTTGATTGGATTGAGAGTTCCCCTCGGCCAGTTCACTCCTTGGATTTATTTTGATTTATAAATATGCTAGTCGTTCAGGGCTAGACTGGACCACGTGCTTGCACAAGGGAGTAAGGACTTCCTTTGATCTGCTAAACAGTCACTCCGGCACTGGGTTTGAGCACACAGGCATAAGTCAGGAGCAGTGAACCCATAGTTACTCCATTTCTGGAGCAGATGGGCAATGATTAGGTGCTGCTTATTGGTTACAGCAGCTGTGCCAGCAAGTTAGTGATGGGGTTAGTAATTTACTACTGGTGTAGGCTAGCAGTAAATTACTATCCCAGGAGAATGAGGAGGTACTGTGCTGCAGAGCTGTGTGAATGCTTCTGAGGAGCACAGTTTTAGAAAAAGGTGGAACAGAAATGCTCTGTTAATGGAAAGATCATAAAAAATGCATAAAAGGCAAAATAGAAGTGACATAGGGAGAAAGTGCCATGGAACTCACCAGCTCTTGCCAACTATATGGACAGAACACACACTTTTGATATCAGCTAGTGTTAATTTAATCAAGGTTTTTGATTTTAGAATATTTTTGAGTATGATATTAAGCATTCCTTTGCAACTATTTATTGATCGTTCAAAGTTTCAGTGCCTTGAGAAATATTTATCCTTGGATGGAGATTTTTCTTATATGGATATCCAGGACTGGCTGTATCAAAAGCTTTACTTAACCCTCTCTTCAACATAGGGGATTTAAAACATGTTATTATGTATACACAAGCCACACATAAGCCCATGGATAGACTCATAATGTGGGTGATACCACAGATACTAGAATGCAAAATCGGTTCTGTTTTTCTGCAGAGGTCTAGTAAGGGTGGAATGATGTCAAACCTGTCAATGCTGAAACAGCCTGTGCCGGCCATGCATGGCCAGGGCTCAGCTGAGCCCGGGAACAGGGAACCACAGGTCCAGTGCCGCAAAGGCTTTCACAGGGTGTCGTGGGAGAAGGCAGGCAGACAATCACCAAGTAAAGCAGTGCAGAGATCTCAGCTGATGTAAGATCCATAAACAAATGGAAATCTTTGTTGAATGCTTGTCTATATGTGTGGACCAGGAGTCTCTGATGCGAGATTTCAAAATGTTGGGTTATTGCTCTGAGTAATAGAGCAGTTTCGACTCTTAAATGAGTGAATCTTAGGACTGCTACGGGCTAAATCAATAATTTCGATTTATTACAGTGGCTCTCAAAAGAGAAATTTTAAAAAGCCTAGATTAAAAACATTTTTTAGCCATCCTTTATTCCAACAGATTTTTACTGAAAGTGCCTAGGGATCCAAGAATACTTCGACCTGCTGAAAATTTAGCTACTCTTTTCCTTTTAATGCCATCTAGTTTGACAGTGACATCTTAATGCAATATCAGCACTTACTAAATGACATAAAAAATTGAAAAGAGTATAAACCCCATTATCCCTCAGTTACATTGCACATCCTACTCTTCACTAAAATGAATATATTGAAGTATGTTGTTACCATGTACAGAGACAAACTCTCATTAAAAGCAAACGGTCAAACTGGACCCCAGTGCAATCTGAACTTCAGCCCACTTAGATGTATACACTAATGCCTCTTCCCATCGTAGAAAAGACTGTAACAAGGTACAGGACATATGTTCCTCTATTCCTGCTATCTTCAATTTCTTGCTCCTCCTGCACCTTTTCCTAACCACATTTCATAACCGGGCCATCTTCAATGGACACACCCTAGGATCAGGATGAATCACAGCCATTTAAGAAAAAATAACAAAACACAGAGATTAGAACCTGATCTGGAAAGTGTGACTGATGATGAGTTGAAAGGCAATGAAATTATGTGGGCAGCTCTTTAGACATCAATTCGCTTACATAGTCAGCACATAACACTAACACTGGGTGGGTCATTAGCAACCCAGGTTGCTTTGAATCAGACAGGAGCTAAATGCTGTGATATCCACCACTGGGACCTTGAGCCATCCATTTCCCTTCTGAAAGACTTGATCAAATGGAGTACAAATGTTTAACATAAGTTTCTTTCAGCAGGTCCTTAATAAGAGCTGTTACAAAGGTAATCCCTTCGAAAAACTGTGGAAGGGATGTGGTAATTAAAGAAGAGTGCCAACTACTGGAGACAAAATGCAGCTTAAATTTCTCATTTTGCAATATTAGCCTAGCTTTCGTCTTTAAACCATAAAAAACAGCTGAGGAGAAAGAAAAGGTTGATCTATTATGGCAATTAACAGATAAAGAGGACATAACCGCATGGAAAACTATCATGTTTCAAGTATTATGAAGGTCTTCAAAGGAAAATATCCAAAGTATAACTTAGCAAACTCGAAAAATATAGCACAATATACACGTATATCTTCAAAGGGATGATATAATGCTGTACTTGATTTCTTCATACAGTCCAGATGAGAGTTAGATTAGTTAATAAGGTTTCTTAGCCTTCTTGTCATAAACTGTGATACAAAACATAGCTTTTTGATTAAGGTATTGGACTGAGACAGGAAATCTCATTTCACTTCCTAGCTCTTCCACAGCATCCTTTAATGACCTCAAGCAAGACATGAAGATACAGATCCTTACAGCTAAAATAAAATCAATAAGAATTAGGCATCATGGAGCTTTAAAAAACCTCTGGTGCCTGTCTGCTACTTAACGCACCTGAATACAGTACCTTAATCATGCTGGTCCTGCAGCCCAGGATCTCAGCTGGGTTCAACCACATGCCACGTAGGAAAGAGTCAGAAGACCACTCATGGTTCAACTGCTGCAGTATGCAGAGAGCTTCCGCTTGCAAGGGAAATTCTTAGCCGATGAAATATGCACTGTCTGGGTGGCATAAGGTAGAGAGAGCCTGGGGTGTGATCTTTCTCTGCCTTTCCTTCCCAGTTGAACAATGTGAATCATAACTTCTAGTCTCAAACAAAAATTAAGAGTATGTGGAATCTATCTGATTTCTCTGTACAAACCTTGACCACAGATGCTAATCTCAGTGACATTAACTGCTACCCTAGAACAAACAGCAAAAATCATGTTGCTAATTAGACTACAGAAGAACAGAAATGCTTCTCTCTTGGTCCGGCAGAAAGCTGAATGAGACAGACGCTAATGGAGGGAGACCTGACTGGGGATCACAATAATTCACCAAATTCTTCCATCTATGCAGAGAATTTTTTCAGAGTCACTAATCACCAATAAATGCTGCAGTCAAGACAGCAGGCTCATCAGTCTTCTCTGATACTACCTCACATCCCAGCACAAGGTAGATGAGATTGATTTTTCCCTTTTCCCAAAGGAAGCAGGCTTGAGACCCTCTGCCTCATACTGGTGCCATCGTGTAAAGGCTACATGCAAATCCCAGTGCTGAGCTACCGTCATCTCCCACCTTTATTTCATTTTCCATTCAGTTTGCGCAAGATATTAGTCTGCTAATGTCTTCATTATAATTTCAGATAACAAAATATATAGGCAGATTGGTCAAGAAATAAGCTTTCACAGTGATTCATCATCTCTTCCTGCCTCTGAGAAGGACATTTTCTACTTAGTATTCATTCAGTGCTGGAATCTCTCCAGAATCACTGTAAGCAAGCAGTATTTTCCTCTTTTGGAGACAGCAAATGCTTATGCACTGAAAATCTTCCAAGGGACATCACTGGAAAGGAGAGTCTGGGCAGAGATTTTCAGAGAGATTCACTCCAAACCCAGTGCTTTCAAATGGAGAAAGGAAGTCAGAATCATTTTGATCATCAGCATTGGATTATATGGCTCTTCCAGCCTGCTAAAAGCAGCCAGATGAGATCAAACACACAAAAGCATGTTTTATCATTCACTTTTAATTGTTTATTTCAGTAGTTTGGGAGCAGCCAGTGAAACATATTCAGAGACAGGAGAACACCTTTGAAAAAGCAGTCTATATAACAGATTATCTGATAACAAATATCTTGCGTGTGGGTTTATTCCATTTATAAAGCAACAGTATCCCTGCAACTGATACAGAACACGGTACTCCACTGAATAAATCCATTTATGAGTTTGATGGACTCAGCCTCCTCTTTCAGTCCCCCTTTGCATCTGTCATTCATATCAAGCCCTACTTGCAGAAACTACAGTGCAGCATGACTCAAGAGAGAGGTCACCAATTTCTTGAGCGTGCACTCACAGGTGCCAAACTGATATTCTCGAGGGTATAGAAAAAAAAATCAAGGTACCCATAATTAGCAAGGAGGTTTTGAAAATATGATCAAAATGGCACAGAGATGTAGCAGGGTCTGGTTACTGACGCAGCCCCAAACAGGCTCCCGCCTTCCAGTAAAGATGCGTCAGTTGCTGTTGACATGACCAGTTGATACCGAGAATAGGTGGTTCCTAATATCGGACTGCACCAGACCCTTGTGGTCTGTTACACCCTCAGATGACACGCTGATCAAAGACAGGGATGCAGCCTCACTGCTGATTGCCATGCATAACATCCCTCCAGGTATTGCTCATGCAGATGAAGTGCAGGCATTTGCACCTGTTTTGAAACAAACTGAAGATGAAACTGCATTATGAATCAGGTGGCAAGACAAACCACATTTATATGTAACTGCATACGTAAATCAGATGTGTGATACGCACACTTAATTTACAAGTCAGGTGTCTTTAGATTCCAGTTCCTATAGTTTTTACTGTGGGTTTTTTTTTTTTACTGCTCTGCTTGCATATCTGCTTTTGGGCTATGCTTGAAACTCCAAAAATATTTGTGCATAAAGATCCCCATTCCTTTTGAACAGGGTAGCTGCACTTGCCTACTGGAAAAACACCTAGAAAGTTAATCACTCACCAGGCACGTAAAGTTGATAAAATAGCTGCATTTTGTAGAGGCAATGGATGTAAAGAAAGCACACATTTAATGGCATAGTAAAGTAAAAAAAAAATACAAGTGTTGAATATTATGGTGAAAAAATGAATAAAATAACCCAAAGGTAAACTAATCAAACTTGCTGACCATGAACAAAGCTCATGGGGCAATGAAAAGTCAAGCTTGTAGGTGACAGCCCCAGGCTCTCTTCCACTTGGGCATGACCATAGCTTTTCAAGTTAAAGTGCACAAAGAAGGTAAAGGGATTTTTCAGGTCAGCAGCAATGATCAACAACTGGTTGGTGGCAGCTATCTGAAGAGACCTCCAATTTAGCTGATGAGCTAGGTGTCTGTGAAGCTGCCTGAATAGAGAGTAAAAGATCTTGAAATGAGCTGTGTCCTCTGAGCAATAAGCTCAACAGCTGCAATTTCGACACAGAGCAAACTCTGTGTGGAGTCCCTCAGATTAGAAGCTGCAGGGAATTGAATAACTGTGCACAATCCAGTGCTAGAGAATATCAGCCTGGGGAAGGTGGAGAGGTAGGAACTATTTCTAGAAAGTCAATATTTTTTTGCTGGCCTGACTAAGGAGCAGTCTGCAGGAGGAATGTATTCCCTTTCCCCAATCTCAAGTCATATCTCCTGTCCTACACTCTATTATTCCCCTTATTAGTATTCATAGAATACATGATATGCTGTTTTAACCTACTCTTTTCTTGTAAAATTCTCTTTAATGTTGTATGCTGCTTACATGGTCTTTACTAAGCTAAAGTAAAACACAATTAAGACAAAGCAAAAACCCGAACTAGTCTAAGCAAAGGATAGTCTGAGCAGTAACAGCAGGATATACATTGAGCTCAGCTGAAACTCCTCATAAATGGGAATGACATAGGTGAACACTGACAGGAGACTAGAGCCAGGTAGAGTGGTCTAATTCAGTTCTACTGATTATTTGCATGTAGACTTACACTTCAGGACACTGTCCTGGGTAACCGGAAAGAGTGGTCCACCCTGAATGCATATGCCCAAAAATTACCATCACAATGCCGAGTCATAATATTTTGTTCTTTCACAATCTCTGTAAACTGCAACTATACAGTATGATCTTTCAAGGTCAAACTTGCAAAGGAACATTTTACCATCTCTCGGCATAGCTTTGCTGCAGTGCATTCAGAGTTTACAGTATAAAACTGGGATAAGTACTGTAAAACCAAGGCTGTGCATGGAGAAGTGTGAAGGACAGGAGGGAGGGGGAGTTTTGACAGTGTTGCTCACTTTAAGCCTTCCATTCCCCAGTTCCCCCATTTGCTATTTTGGCATTGTCAGGCTGGCCACAACATGGCAATCATTAAAAAAAAAAAGTTTAGATATCCAGGAAGAACACACATTTAATGCCCCTCAATGTACATTATAAATGTAGCTTTCCACATCTGTCTCAAAAGATATGACAGGGAAAAAAACCCATCCCAATGCCAGCAAAGCGTAGGATGAGGTGCACACTGGCATTAACCAAGGACTCCAGTGAGATGGGGAAAACAGGAAGGCAGCGCATCTGACACTGGGTAACGTCCAAACACCCCACCACAAAGCAGGTAAGTTTCCTAAAGTAAGATAGAGGCAATATAGGTTAGACAGCAACAAAAAGGGAAATTTTAGTTTTTTCTCTCCATCTTTTTACTTCCCCTGAAGGGGTAAAGAGGGAGAGCAAGCTGCAGGAGCCATCTTAGACAAACAATCTCCGTTTTGAGTTCACAGTGGAAAATTCTAAAATGCCAGCAGTGGTTGCTGGGATGTTTTATCCCACTTTGCCTTTCCCTTCTTCTTCCCTATCTGTTTTCCATTTCTTTTTCCCTTCCCCTTCTTTCTGCATGTTTAAAACAAAACTGTATGGCGGAAAGAGCTGACACTAGTTAATATCCTGTGGAAATTAGACAAAAATGTGACCAACTTCTTCAGTCTGCAGTTATAAACCAGCTCTTACTCAAATTTACAAAAATCACGGATCCCAGGACTTACAGCATCTGTAGTTCTGGAATTCTGATGGACAAACCTTTATTTTACACTTCATAAAGCAAAGCTTAACAACACTGCCTTCCTAACACCATCCACAGATCTCAACCATTGTAAATTTAAAAAGAAGCTTATTAAAAGCAGAACCAACATAAATATTGGTGGTAGATCCACTACATTTCATGATACAGTTACTTGGCGGCTAACTCCAGTAGTTCACTACTTCTGTTCAAGGATAATAAAAGGAAAAATGTCCCCATGACATTCAATGGCAGAAATGTCATTGCTGAAGTGCCTATGATGTGCAATTAACATTTTTAAGGAGTCATTTAAAAGGATACTGTCAAGGCTGATAGATTTGAGATTACACCAACTATCTATGTTTGGATTCCTGCATAATTCAGCATCTCCTTAGCAAGTTCACCCTTTCACTTCTGGATACTTGTATTTTTCCTTCTCCTTATGCCCACTGTACTGAGGGTACTGTAGGTATTTATCATTGACTTCTCCCCCACTGCAACATTATAATGTTGTGTTACAATTGCAATCATCAGTTTCTATCCAAAAGGTTTTCTTTTTTTTTAATGTTCTGCTTTCCTCAAGAAAGTTGTAATTTTCACAACAAAAAAATATTTTGGTTTGGAGCAAAAAAGTGAGTTGTGGGACAAAAGCAGTTCAATTAGGGTGGAGTTAAAAAAAAAGAAAAAGGTAATTCTCTACTACTAATGAAAATGCTGTCATCAGCAGGATGGAGACTTCAAGTCCAGACTCCGTGTGTCTGCGTGGAGAAAAGAACTCCTGGATCTTTTTTTCTTGGCAGTCCTATCTGACACTTCTGTTTAATCGGATGAAAACGCAGGAAAATACAAAAGATACTTGCTATAGCAGAAAAACTGTCTTTAAGCAAAACGTTCATCAAAGTTTCTAGGAGATGCCTGCTTCGTTTTAAAGATTTCCTTGGACGATGACTGAATGTTTGTATTTGCAGTTAAAATGTTTCTTCTCAGAGCTGATAGCGGACATCAGTTTTCAGGTAGAGTGCAGACGCTCCTGTCTGACTGTCAGGCACATGAAGAGCAATGTGTCCTCAATATTTCACGAAGACAAATGAAGGAGACACGATCCTAATGTTAAATGGGCTGTGAGAAAAGCAAGTGCCTACTCGACTGACAGAACACTTACAGATAAACTCCAAGAGCAAGTTTGAAGCGATGATTCTGACACCTCTGGTTCTGTCCAAATCTTTTTCCCTACAGCACCTCAATTAGAAAATAGCTATGTCTAATTTGTTGGGATGTTTCAGTTTCAAATTTGCTAAATAAGGCCCCGATTCAAAGCAAGAAAACACAATGGATTTGGATGAGGCTGTTGAGCAATGCCACACTGTACAGAGGTGACTTTCCTTTGCCAGGAAAAAAATTTTCATCTTAACTTGACCCGCAGGAAGAGTGTAGGAGTGCTCGGGGGAACCACAGGCTACACGGTATCACAACACTCTTTCAAAAACAGTGAGTTTTTTTATTGCGGAAAGTAATGAACAACAGTCTAGCACAGCATCTCTCTATGCACCATATAGTTATACATTTGTCTCACAGCCCAAAGCAAAGATTTTTAAATCTGCTGTGATTTTTTTCCAAGCAGTCATTACTGCCTTTTTATACCCTGCTTTCTATGCCTTTCTGCACTAGGTGAATTGAAATAGGTTTCTGTGTAATTATATAAATGGCATTTAGGGGACACTGTCAAAAAGAAGGAGAAAAGATTCTACAGAACAAACTTCCCCTTGTTATTGAAATCTTCAATAATATTAGTCACCACACCTGCTCTTTGCTGACTTTCGACAGGTTGCTTGGTCAGACAGGTGGAATTAGACCGATGAAAGTCCAGCTTTCCAAGGCTCTGAAGAAATGCAAACCCAAGAGCAAAAGCTCACCTGCACACATAGCATAGGCACGTGGGATTAGAGTGCAACGCTCAGCAAGATGAGAAAAAGCACAAAGAAGCAGGAATCATCATGTTCATGAGGAACACACAAGTGTAAGAGAACGCACCTGTGATCCCAGTGTTTCTTACGAAACCATAATCTGTCCTCAGCAGGCTGATGGCAGCACAGGTCTGAAACAGCTCTTTGGGATGCTTGGGAAGAAGTAGTGGAAATTAATGATTTGCAGTCACGTGGGGTGCAATTCACCACTGTGGGAATTTGTCCTGCACAAATCCATGTATCAGAGCTGAACTCCGTGAGCCAGACTACAGCTGAGGAGAACGTCTGCTGACTCACTCCTGAATCACAGATAGGCTTTCTTCTGCTGCTGCAATCTAACCAGCAGACAAGTAAGCCTACTAGTTTAATTTCGAAACTAAAATTAAGCGTTATCTTCTCTCTAAGTGAAAATGGAACAGGAAAAGAGTAGAAAATCAATCCCACAGGGAAATCCTCGCAAAAGTGTGCATTATCAGATTCACAGTCCTCTTCTCCTGGGAGGGACTTGCAGGAGGCGATGAAGCTTGATGAGATTTACTGAGGTGAGAGTGCCATGTGCTCAGGTTCTTCACCAGTTTTTAAGGGTGAAGGTTATTTTCAAAGAACTGCCCACATCCCACTCTGTACTTTACACTATAGATGGTCTGAAATGGTGTGAGTTTCATACATAAAGGTTTCCTTCATTTTATAAACAAGATTTAGTTTGGATCAGTAGTAATTACTTGTTAATGATCTTTCTACTAAATCTCTAGATCTCAAATCCTACCAATTTGTCTATCAGCCATCTCCTGGCTCAATTTGCCCCCTGAAATGCTGCCTCCACTACTTTTGCAGGAAGCAAAAGCCTGATGCCAGCAGACACTTTAAAAATTGCAGATGTCATCAACAATTTCTTTCTTAACCCCAGGTCAGAAGGCCCGGCCTTATGAGTGTAAAGGGCCACGTTACTGGGGATTGCCAAAACCACCCCGCTCAGCTGAGCCCCTGTAGTTCCTCTCAGCATGCTGTTCAACTGGCGTAATCCAAACGCATTTACACCTTTGTCTGTATGTTAAGAAATCTTCTTACACTTGTTAATTGCTCCTGTATGAGAACACCAGCAGAACTGACTCTACAGCTGTGTGAAAGGCAGAGAAGAGACAATCCTTAAGGACAACCATTAGCCGTCTGTCAGCCCAAGCTGTGCTGTGCTCTCCTCAGAACTGCTAGTGGGAAAACACACTCATAGCTGTACGCAGAGAAAATCCACGAACGCTGTCATGGATTCATATTTGATAAAGCAGGCTTGCAGGAGCAATACGAAAAAAAGGTGAAAAAGGGGGAAGGATGACAGGCAACTAGACTGGGTGGTCTTGGAAATTAACAGCACAAATAAAAAGGAGTTTGCATTCCAGCCTCTTCCCAGCTACAGAACCTTAATCTAGTTTTATTTTTGCTGTGGTAGTAATCTGTCAGATGCATCCCCTTCAGAACAGGATTATGAAAGGAGTGAATCATGGACACATTATTATTTCCCTCAGCATGCAGCACTTTTTCTTTAAATACAGAAATCATAGTGTGCAGGAAATGATCCATCTTTTAAAATTTGTGTCAACATCTCTCAAAACTCTTGAAGCTGTACAGTGAATACTGCTAACCATTCTCCTGCGTCTGAAAAATCAGTATGATGACAACACTGAAATATGTTATGTGCCACACTTTGGTCCTGACCTTACTTTCACTCAAGTCAATCGGCATTCTGCTTTTGATTTTGATGGGAGTGGGGCCACTGTTCCACTGTCACCTCTCTCATACCCTCAGGCGCTCTCTCCAGCAGCACTGTCAGCTTAGAGAAGCCAGGGCAATTTCAAAGTATTTTCTGCTGCCCAAGGCAAACCAAGAGATGACCTTTTCCACCAGCAGAGAGCTGCTCATAGGCTGCTATTGAATATTCCACCAACTGTAATGCTCTGCTCCCAGAGATGACCTGGCTGCACTGCATCTGAGAGAGGTGTTCCTTTTGCTGTCCCTCTCCTCCCCCTAATTCAATGAATTGGGGTCACAGTCTGATTCTCCTCGCTCTGCACCTTTGTCATCACCTTCACCTGGGACAAGCCCTACATTTTGCATCACTTGGCAGATTATTCAATATCAGGCTGCAAAGGACTGGACAACAAACCATAATTCTTTCTTTACCTGGCAATTATTTCAACAGAGAGATTTCAGGAATGTGCATGGCTGAGCGATTGTCCATGCTTGGCCATGAGAAGTACACATGTTTGTGCCCAAATTTTTCTGGTCACAAACTAAGGAAACAGCTGTAGCTGAACTGACCTGAATCATTAGGTGGCCCGAATCATTCAGGTTACCTGAAATACCCTGAGCAATACGGTGCCTGAAATACCCTGATCAATATGGTGCCTCGATACTGCAACAGAAACGCAGATGTTATTGGTTCAATGGAACTCATGCTAAAATCCCTGAATAAAAATTTTCACTTAAATTCTGGCTAACACAGAGATAAAATCTGACATTAAGAGCAATCTGTAGAGCAATCTGACATTAAGAGTTGAATTTCCAGGAGTATTCAGCTCTGCTGCTCTGGTGAGGGAGCAGTGCTAAGCCAACATGGTCCATACAGAACTGTCAAATACGGGTTATAAATCGCTGCAAATACTCTACTGACGCTGAATGCAGAACATACAATTCCTATCTGAAAGAAAGTGGTTAAGATATTCTGGATGGGATGGTGTTCAGAGTCTGTTACATATTCTAAACATGCTCACATCTATGTGACATTCAACCTAAAAGATTTTTGAAAACGGACAAATATTTTCTTAACAACTTTCAGCAACACTGCCAACTCTTCCAAGAATTACATTTCACCAGGAAGTTACTTTTTATTTTTGCAGATAGGATGTCCGTGCTATCCAGTTATTTCTATAAAGAGACTTGGCCTTTCTGACTAATTTAAAGGGTTTCCCAAAGCAGATGGAGCGTTTTGAATACAGAAAAAGGGATTTACAGGAGTAATGAGCTCCAGATATTCAAATATAAAGACAAAATTGTGTCTAAGGCAATACTGGGAAGTAAGAGGTGCTCTAGGCTATCAGGGTTTGTCTCTTCATCCTCAGCAGATGTCACGTAGTATAAATTGACACTATTTCCTGACATCAGTGGATTTTTATTTGATTCCCCTTGCTGATGAACTGGTGCACAGAATGTCTTGGTGAAACAGACAGAGAAAGGGAAGAGAAAAAACAGAGAATATCTTAGCTGGCTGTATTAAATTATTGTACGCTACTTCCATGTTCTACCTATGCCAGCAGACAGAAAAGAAAGGCTTCTGGAACCATTCATGTAATTTACTGGCAAGCACCAAAACATCTGTGACAAGCCAAAGAACTGAGAACATCGAACTTGTGAATGAAATGCCGTATGTATGTGTGTGTATACATATATATACCGTGGGAAGTAATAGAGAAGCAAGAAAACATGTTGGACAGGCTGAATTTGTCAAGCTTAAATTACACCTACTTCCCTTCCCCATTCTCAGTTTTCAAATTATACGTTAGCTTTACATTGTCCTTAGCTAGCCAAGATCTACTGTCAACCTCCTATGATATTAACCACAGTGGGCCCTTCCATGCAGGGGAACATTGCCAAACAGGATTCAGAGCAGATCTTCTATTTACAGATCAAGTCTCCTTGCTCACTTGCTGCCCTTTCTCTCGCCCTACTTCAAAGCTCTGGTAACTGGCCCCGGGTTAAGCGGCAGGCATCTCCGTTAGCTGTGCGCTGTTGGCTTACGGAAGCACCACGTGGTCTAGTGTTTAGAGTCTGTGTCAAAACCCTTTCTGGGGTCATGGACTAACTGTATGATCTCACACCAGTCATTTGTCTTGCCTGTCCTTCTATTAAGCCTGTCAAGAGAATTGGTTCAATAGAAGAAAAACAGGTACTCCTTAAAAATGTATTGGCACATCCGAGTTGAACTTTTTCGGGTGAAGAAGCTATAAAAAAATGACTCTGCAGTGAACTTTGAAATGTCAATTTGTTAAAAAGGCAGTGATTTCCCTTCCTGAACAATGCTTCTCATTGTCTGAAGCATTGCAAAGGGAAAACAATGTGCATTTAGAAACATTTTCAGAAGTATTTATCTGAAGGACTGGGCGATGAGAAATGTTTCAAAAATGATTAAGGCTGCCTAAATATCTGTTCTCCAGCAAGTCTAAGTTACTATTTAAATCCTGGCAATACATTTATCAATACTTTCATTCCCGGCTGCATTTCTTGACATTTATGCCAAAACAAAATTCTGTAAAAGGTCGTAACAGGACTCAAGTGTTATTAAGTGTATGATTCAACAAACAAAACAAATGACCTTCATTCACACTTGCCTGCTCCTTCTGTGAACTCACGAACAATAGATCCCAACCACTTTCTCAGACTTAAAGAAATATCCATCTTGGGTGAAATCACCCATATGCAGAGAGTCAGCAGAAGCTTTAAATGCCCCTAAGAGACTTCAAGGCAAGACTGAATTATGGCTTGGACTCTTTGTACCTGTTCTCCTTTCTTTCTTTTTAGAGTATTCCACTGAATGCTGGCGCATCATTGTGCTAAGTGGTATATTACGTAGTGGAAGATGGTTTCACATACCAAGAGACCTCGTGGCTCACACAGACAAAACAAACCAGAAAAAGAGTGAAAGGATGGTTATTAGTTCCACTTACAAATGGAAAAACGAGGCCCAGAGGTAACAGAGTGACTTGTTGCAGATCGCACCAAGTATCCACAGCAGCTAGAAACTGGACCTAGTGCCCATTCCGAGTGCCTGGACTGCGCGGGTTACCCCGTCCTTCCACACTCCCGAGCAGCACTGCCAAAAATGACACAGGGAATCTGTGAGTGATGTGCAAACTGAGGCTCTATCTTCTAAATCCTTGTTGGGTGGCTGTGCTACAAGACTATCCTTACACTTCTTTCTCCATGAGTACACTTAATTTTATTTGTCCCCCATTGCATCTCAGACTTTTGGGGAATTTTATAACACCACACCAAAAGCTCCCAATAGCAACCAGAATTGCTTTTACTGCTGTTTCACACAGTATTGAATTTAAATGGCTAATGTATAAGCCTCTCTCACACATGAACACAAACTACTGCAATGCAAAACTTTAATTTATCAAATTAAAATGCACTATAGCACCAATTTATTGTATCACTGCTCATAAATGTTTTTATGCATTTGATTTTTGGGGGTCTTTTATGGTTTTGGCAGTAGATGGAAAGCAATCAAGGTTCCATTTGACGCAGCCATGTAAGCAATTCTCATTTAACAGAAGACAATGAAAAATTAATCTAAAATGAGTGTAACTAAGTTTTCATAGAAACAACAAAACCACTCAGACATTATCATCTTCAACAGCTGTTTACTGTCTTCATTTACAAAATTACCTGTCAAATTTTACTATTTGCTCCAGGAGAGAAAAAAAAGCCATCCCCAAGTGCCTCTCCGAGTTAATAAAACGCTCCACGTGTAACAAGATATTAAGGATCCCTTTCTGGCAATCACAATACTTAGCAGGGATGACTGAGGTGAAGTATTGTTCAACACTCCCTCTCCTGCAGGTTTCAATTCTATACTTTTAACTACAGGAAAAAAATTCTAAAATGGCTGATTTGTAAAAGCCTGGGTATTTTCCTCTCTCTTTCCTACTCTATGGAACATCTGTCTCCTCTTTTCAATGGGCAAAGGAACATTTGTCATTCCTGGAAAGTTGTTTACTACAAAACAATCACAACTTTCTCAACATAAAATGAAAACACTTGAAGGAACTACAAAAAGGGATAATAGCAGAATGGAATATTTTTCTGGTGGAAAGCTTTATATTCTGGGGACCCATCTCCCAGTATCAGTTTATTTCAGCGATGAATTTGGTCGGAAGAATTTGTTCAGCTGGGAGAACACACGCAGTTGGTTAATACTACACAATGTGCATGATGGGCAGGATGCCAACCAAACATCAGAAGGAAACCGAGGGGTTCAGGGAACATGCAGCCTGGCAGTCTGATCCCCTGGCACTGCAGTCAGCAGGGGATGGGCCAACCTTGTGATTATTGCAGGAGTGGTTGCTTACCCAGCAACAACAAAGGCAGCAGCTTAGTATCTCAGGAAAGAGAGGAAGACCGAAGAAAGAAGACAAATACAAAACGGCTGAATTAGTTATCCCTCGTGTGCTTATTCCCAGGCTGCGTGCTCTCAAAGGCTGTCTCAAGTGCTGTTGCTGCGCCTGACTCTGGATTTAGGAGTTGGGGAGGAGTTAATTATCGAAGGGCAGCTACAGTGAGTGGGATGCACAGCTCCTATTGACTTCCTTAATGGTGGTAAAATGTGCAAATCCTGTGGACTGTAGCTGAATTTAAATTACAACGATTACAAAATATAAAGCCTAAAAAAGAGGATTTATACATGAGCAGATTTAGCTGAGACACAGACTCCCTCAAGACCTACATTTTGTTTACATGTAAAGTAGGCTATGCCTCCCGAATGACTTTAAATCCTGATGATAATTATTTATATATCTATCCACCCTCCTAACATCGTTCTGAACCATAATTCCCGCTGCTAAATGCCTTGGGGAATATCTACTAGTTATAGGTTCATCCCTATTTTCTGGCCATTGTCCAGCAAACCACTTTCAATGTGTAAACAGTTCTGGTGCCTTCAGTGAGTCTACTCATATGACGCATAAAACCATAACAACATGTTGCTTATAATACATACATAATATCAATAACAATAGCGATACCCTTCTCTTACTGCTTTCAGAGAGAATTTTTTATGCACAGCTCTTTGGAGTAAAGTACTGTTAGCCTATTTTATGATATGCAAGCTGGGGAACAGAAAAATGAAGTGGTTTGCCCAAGGTGATACCGGAGTCCATCGGAGAAATGGGGACACAAACAATAAGTGCATGGTTAAATTGAGTGCTGAAGAGCTCTGCCTCCTACGTGAGTGAGGCTTTGAGTACTCTGACATTGTTAGAAAGGAAATCAGTGAGGTTATACAGTGGGAATCTATCATGTTAACCAATCCAGTTTCATCTTCTCCAGAAAGTGCAATGTATGTTTAATTCACGTTAAAGCTAAGAAATCATAAAACCAAGGCTTTTATATATTACTGGTCCAGCTGCAGGAATAAACTTGAACACTTTCTATTGCTCAAAATTTCTTAACAACAATCAAAATACAGGTAATTACAATGGATTTAAAAAAAATGCAGTGCCATTTTAGACAAAATCTAGTAGTTTCAGAGAATTTGGAAAGTGGGAAACCTTTACTGAGAAAGAGAAATGGTGACACACCCAATCAAGCCCTTACAGCCTCCTACAAAAAGATCTCTATCCACAGTCATATCCATATGGATTTTACATTTTCTACAAATCATATCCATCGAAGACCTTGTATCTGGTCAAGCTGACTGGTGTGGGAGACGTTAACAGGAAAAACTGCTGCAATCTGTACGCAGTACAATGAACCAGTGGTAGACTCAGGCTATCATTCTGTCTGGCTTCCACTGGCATATTCGCCTATATATTCACCCTGGCAATTTGTATCCATGTCATCTGGATCCAGGAGCAAGAGCAAGCACCGGTTGCAATTTGCCAACTGAAATCTTGTCATTAAAAAATGCAATGGCATCAAGCTACAACTGTTTCCATCAAGCACTACAAGTACGAAAAAAAATGCAGTGCTCAAAATTACATGGACTTCCAGATTTTACTGTTCTTCTGGTCAAGGAATATCACACGGGAGGACCAGTAAGAAGCTGGTGCCGTTCCTTATGTCTTTGATCAACAAACTCTCTACAGTTGCCAAAGCTCTCAAAACAGCCACTTTTCAGCAGCATCAAATTCACTGTGAAACTGAAAAGGAAGGAAGGTGACATAATCCTAGAAAGTTACAGAGACCATTCCAAATAATCTTCATTATGAAGATGGACCAGGACACCAAGAGCTGTCATCAGGAGCCTCCCCTGATGTTAAATGGCCTGAAGAAGGGTGTTCAAACTGTATTGTGTGCTCCTTTCCTAGACTAGGCACTTCCTTCAAGTCACTAAATTAAAGCAGTGATGGATGGACTACTCTACTCTTTATCACTGTGTGGCAGTGAGGAACAGTTGAACTCCAGTTAAAACACAGGAGGTGCAATAAAAAGTTTCTATGAACATCCTTACTGAGCTTAAAGGAAGAGTTTATTATTGCTAAGTCACATAGCAGAGAATGAAAGATGGGAACAAGGATTGTCACCTGCTTACACCAGAAAAGAACACAAACAAACATGACTTCTCAATTTTACATTAACTTCGCTATTTTTCAGCCGTCTCCCTGCTTGCTGTTTCTCCTCCCGCCTCAGACAGTGTGAACACCAGCCGGGGTACACCAGGCAGTCAGCACAGGAGTGATCCACTGCTCCCAGAGCGTGTTCAGCACAGCCCTGCCTTCCCCAGTGGCTCCGCGTGGCACCTCCAGAGCAGGTCCCTGCATCTCCTCTCTTATTTTCTCCATTTGAAAGACACAGTTAGTTCCTTGCACTTCCCCTGCTTCAATCCACATAGCCTCCCAACTCTGATGCATCTCATGGATGCTGCTACCGCTCGTCCTAAGCTAGACTTCTTCACCTATTCTTTTATGTCCTCTGTTCCTCAGTCTCAAATCTTCTGTCTTCTCTGTTGTCAAGCTCAAAATAGTGCTCTTAATGCCTAGTTCTTCCCAAATCATTCTTGCTACCCCTCCATGCCAGAGCAGTGATCAGAAGCTGCCGTACTCTCTCTACACT
>Ga0065711_1029330_pt1 | contig 36645 bp, 21 predicted proteins | sample Hoacrofraction12_FD_59098 | JGI IMG/M metagenome (GOLD analysis project Ga0065711, IMG submission 59098) | Hoatzin crop microbial communities from Cojedes, Venezuela - Epithelial fraction 12 v2 (version 2) | ecosystem: Host-associated > Birds > Digestive system > Esophagus > Crop | place... | reverse complement strand
CCGCCTGGACAAGATCCTGTGCAGCCTGCTGTACGTGACCCTGCTTCGGCAGGGGGGTTGGACTAGATGACCCACAGAGGTCCCTTCCAACCCCTACTATTCTGTGATTCTGTGATTCTGTGGGTTTTGCGAGGTGTCTCCATAGAAGGATGGTGTCTCCCCATATTTATGAATTTACAAGAGAAAAAACAAGCAAAAAGGAAATAATTACCTTATGGACTGTGACAGAACTTCATGTGTTTTTAATGCACCTCTTTTAGCCCAAAGTTAATCCTTATATTTGAAGACATGTTAAGAACCTAGGATCATATCAAGGGAAAAAACTAATAGTGGGATCTTCAGGTATGTAACTCTGCCTTTGGACTAGTAACTGACGGCAGGATTTTTAATTCGCTATCTCTCTGCTTGCAGCTGGGAATAGAAGGTGGTAAATTAATCTCTTTACTCCTCAAAGTTCTTGTGGTGGCGTTGTAGTTTCTTTTTCTGTTAAGTTCCTCATACAACCTATACTGTCGTATACTGTTTGTATACATACAACCTACATGTGTGCCTGCTGTTCTATTTCAAACACTACTTAGAAAAAGTTTACTTTCAAATGTAGCTAACATTACTGAACTATAAAAATTATGGAGTCTTTTATTTTGGCCTTTGTAGGAACTGTTTTAACTGACAAACATATCTGTTATCTATGTTCCTGAAATTACTCGTGTGAAGATTTCAAAAAAAAGCAGCTTAAAAGCTTTGAAAGACAGTCTTTTACTCCATCAGTAAAGGACTGGAAATACATTTTTATCATTACAATTGATAAAGAAAGATTTAATTAAATTTCTGCAACTGTTGTGAAGGGAGATTTTCACTTTAACTCCTGTGAAATGTGCTTCAGAAGAATTGGAATAAGTAAGATTGGTCATGATTACTACAGTAGTCTCAGGATCACAATATACCATAACATATTTTATCTCCTGACTAAGAATAAATATAACTCTAGAGGACTCTTAAATGGCCAGAAAATTAAGACTCATTGATAGTCAACAATATATAAGAAAGATGTAGTAGAGAGTTTGAAACACTTTACCCACCTTTGGTGTTACTTGGCTCCAGCTACAGAAGCATGTGACTAATACAAAATAGTTAATATTATGATGTCAAAGTATTCATTGATGTGGTGATGTCACTGTGCTAGGCAGCCAGCATGCTTCTGAGCACATGACAATATACACATCTGCATTCAATAAATAAAATCTTTTCAAAATCTGGCCCCAAATTTAAAATTTGTAGCTAAGTGAGAAATTCAATTCCCATTGAATTTCAGTAGGATCTGCGTGCCAAATTCTTTAACTTCTTTTCCTGTTTCCCACAGCTTTCAAATGACGATAATTTTTAGTTCCTGCACTCTCCTTTCATTTGTTTCTGGACTGGTATTAGTGAGTGATTTTTTTCAGGGTACGCATAAATGTAGGCAAGCCATTGTGAGATTTGCAAGCCTTTAGTTAATAATCAGTTTTCTACTACTGCATTCAACATGGAAACAAGGCAGCTTTTTAGTTGCAGTGTTACAACTTGAACACTAGTGGTTCATAGATGAAAAATATCCTTGATGATGGGTTAACATTAGCTGGGGATAACTTGGATCAATGGTATCTTTACACAGGATAAAACACCAGATTGATATTATTGCTGATTTCACAGTGCTATGAAATTTACTTCAGCAGAAACACCTTACCATCAGTCTCAGTTAAGCTGAAGTACATGCATTTCGACATACTTGAAATCACACAGCAACTTCTCGGTGTTCTGGAGCACCGATAATCCAATGTCCATTTATTATGTTCTATGAGTAAAACTGAGAAATACGTTCAACACTCCCCCCAGAAAAGTCATCCAAGAGACAGACTAAAATATTTTTATTCATACTCTTGTCAAAATCTACAGTCCCCTAATACTTCAGAAGGTTATTGAGGAGTAGAATACAATATGCAAGGTCCACTCACAAACTTCCTCAAAATAAGCACTGAGAACACCTTGGCTCACAGTCAGGTATTCAGGCTTTTACAAATAAAAAAGGATTTGGTTTACCCTGAACTTCTTCAAACTCCTGTATTGGTATGCTCATTACACAAAAATCTTTGAAGAACATTTATCTCCTGCTATTTCATCTCAGCATCGCTGTTCATTCTGAAATGACATAGAAATGCTCCAAGTGTAGAATAACAGAAGTGTACGACCAGCGTAAGATAAGCAATGCAATACAAACAGATATTTAAGCTATTTTTATGTAATACATTTTTCCTTTCCAGATACGAAGAATTCTGCGTAAAACTTTAAGTACTTTTAAATTATTACTATTCTCCTCTGCATAGTTCTAAAAGTGATGAAGAACAGGCTTTCAAGGAGCTGGACTGAAATACCTCAGTTTAATCAAAGCTCAAGAAAGCCATTTTTGTTAAGTTCCTTTCCCACTTTTTATTCTTTACATTCACTCATTGCATTTTATTTCAGAATAGATTTTAATGCTTTTGGCAATATAGCTTACAAAGCCCAGGAAATGGAAAGTGCTGGAAATAAAACAGCCACAGTTGTAGAACAAGTTTCCTGAAGAGATTAGAACATGGAAGGGTGCGCTGGAAGATCCTGCTTTCTATGAAAAAACCACCGTTTCATTGGTTTTGAAATTTTTGGTCATATTCTCCAACAGTAATACATCTAAAATGAAGAAACAAAATGTAATATCCTTCTGCAGTACCAGTGGCCTCAGTGCTGCATAAACTATCAAAATTTCATTCTCTGTGGTCAAACTTCTTTGACCCAACAGATCCGACCTGAGACGTGCTAAGGTTCATGCTTTGCTCCCTGCCAAGGATACTTTTCTCATTTGTTACAGACATTTGTATGACAAGGAATGAAAAAAGAGATAAAATCATGTTTTTTCCTCTTAGTCAAGAGTAACACATAGTGCAGAAACAGCGTCTTCGTAGCAGCCGAGATACAGCTGCACAAATAAACACTGCTCTTGCACAGTGTGCTCCAGGCCCATTCTGGACCCAACAGCAAAGGATGACGTGCCAGAGCACTTGCCACAGGAAGATTTGCACAAAAGAGACACCAGTCTGGCACCAGCACTGGTCTCTGCACTTGTTTTCAGCATCCAGCTTACTAATAAGATCCAAAAGGTATCCATGAATGCATCTTTTACCCTCCCACCTGAAAGAGAAAGGTGTAAAATTTCCAGGGAATGCAGTTTATCATGTCTGGATACAAACTGTAAAAGAAATACATAGAGCAGGCATAACATACCCGATTCTTCCTTTTTTTTTGCAATGTAAGCCAAATGAAAATCAGGGTTGTTGTGTTTTGAGGAAAGAACTGTCTAAAAACGGATATTCCTAATGTTTCAGGATGAAAGTGTTCACATCCAAGGAAAATTAAAATGATAGTTACTATTAGTTATATTTTTATTACAGATTTGTAAAATAAAGTAGTAATTAAAATCGAACAAATACAACAGTAGGCAAATCCTTCAAAGTAGAAGATTCCTTTTGTGTAAAGCACAGGAAAAAAAAAGATAAGCTGCCTCAGACTAATACCATGAAAACACAGGCAAGCACTTCATTTTTAGACATCTATAGTACACTGTAGATTTATCACCTGAAAGGAGAAAAAAAGGCATAGTACCTGAATAGGGAATGAATAGCCAAAACGTCATTAACTATAAAGGTGTGAAGTGTTTAACAAATATTTCTGATTTGTACTTGGAAAGAAGCAAGGAGATATTATACATGAATGTTGAAGGCTTTAATCACCTATATGGATGGTGGAGAAACGATATAAGCTAAGGAAGCCCAGACAGTTTACCCAGAGTAGAAAAAGTGTTGGCTGAGGAGACAGCTAGTCTGCTGATGCTTACTTTGAGTAAAGTCTGGAACATGGGGCACGTTCCCAGCCAGAACTACCAGCTTATTCAGCCTTTCTGATCCGGCCTAACTCATGAGTTGCTTCTATAGGGCCAGTGCTTTTTTTCAGGAAAGGAAAGAGATCGTAGACTCCCGAGCATCTATCAGGATCCCAAGCAGCCGTCAGGCTCCTGAGCATCTGACCAGTTCCCTGGCAGCCAGCACTCCCTGCACAACTACGTGCCAAACTGCGACAGCGACACGATGTGCTGCTGCCATCCGAAGGGGCCTTGGTCTGGGGGGTGACAGCTGCTGCTATGGGACCTTCTACTGAGAAAACCCAGATCCAGCTCTTGCAGCAGCTGAAGCTTTAACAGCCAATATCTGTTAATAATCATGCATCGGGCAGTCAGGCCATTAAGTCTGAAAAGTATAAAGAATTCAAATTATCTCACAAAGAATTAGAGAGAAAGCCTATAATGAATATCAGTCAGCACAGTCTTGTGGAAGCTAGATCTTGTCAAACAAACATGTCATCTTTGGAGGGCACTTCACTTTCAGTGGATAAAGACATAATAGAGACACAATACAGGTTGAACAAGACATCCATCTGAGTGCTGCGCAACGGTCTAATTAAAAAACGAGAAGCAGACACAGCAACTCTGAAGCACAGAGTTAATGGATTAAAATTTATACAGTTAACTGATGACAAATGTGGGGAATAATAATAAAATAGATGTATTTCTAGCACTTACAGAGCTTGATAATAGACTGAAAGCTCTCAGTACCTCAGTGATGAGAAGCACAAAAAGGCAATCCAGTATTTGCAAATGACACAGAGCTGACAGGTAAACACTGATCAGAAGAGTGCAGTCAGTGAGGTTGCTCTGAATTGCTCAGCAACTGAAACTTGCTTAACTGCAGTGTTTCAGTATAGCAGATGCAAAGCAACAGATCTATGACAGGAACAGTATTCTGTGTCCCAGAAAGCAACATACTGTTAGCATGTAGCAGTACTTCTGCAAAATCGGAACTTTCATGAGACGACGGCAGAGTAATACATCTACTTCTGGTTTCCATAATTTTAGAAGGGTGGTAGAAATGAGACAACACTGAGAACCGCACAGAAAAATTCATGAAGAATTGGAGAAAGTACCTACATCTCTAAAATTAAAAAGAATGATGAAAATATTTGTTTACAAGGTATATGTTTCTTTACAGGGAGAAACTGCCAGTCACTAAACAGCTCTTTAATCTAGTGAAGAGAGGCATAATAAAACCAATGACTGAAAAAACAAATTCAAACTAAAAAATTAATCATAATTTCTTGTGACAGTGATTAAACTATGAAAATCAGTTACCAGGAGTAATACTGCCACTTCTGCCTCTTGTTATCCTTAGACAACACTACCTGTCCTTTAAGAAGAAAAGTTCTAGCTAAATACAGTGGGATGAACTCAGCATGGGGGTAACTTTCTGAACGAGTCAGCCTCATTAAAAAAACCAGCAGTTCAGATGATCTTTTGTCCATTCTGCAACAAATTATGAGCATCTTAAGATCTTAATTAAGGTCATTCTGTGCAACATTGTTTCTTTTTTGCCTTTCAGTGTGGAATTTTATCCTTCCTTTGTGGTACATCTCATCTTAGGTCCCACCCAGTGCACAAGGCATATAGTGCAGCCTTTCCCTCAGTACTGTTTAATTTAGTTTTTAATGCCTGGACTGGTGCTGAAGCCTCCACCCACTGCTCCATTTATTTGAATATTGAAAGGAGAACTGGTACTTGAAAATGCCTGCACTGAAACACTTGTCCCTCCCAGGTCAATCTGGTTATGTTTCATTACTGTGTGTTAAAAGCTGGTGAGCAGCTTGATACAACCTACAAATGCATTTCTCCTTTTCTTACTAGTTCTCTTCTTTAGCCTGACCATTATTATGCTAGCAACCCATAGTTACAAGCACCAACACTGGTTGCTCATCTTATTCGGTTCTAGTGTTTTTAATACCACCCGCTGTTTATTCTGCATGCTGCTTGTGGGTCTGGGAGTGCTCTCCTTCAAAAGTGTGCGAGCAGGTCATCATGTGGATCTGCTCCCTTCTAAAACCGGAGAGTGAAGGAGGTGCTCAGGACCATTCACACACCAGATTTTGCCACCACCCTGCAGTGTTGGTTTTCTCGTCTTGGATAGTCTTCTTGCCTTCTTGCACAGAGCTGCAGTGAAATAATTTCTCATGGTCACCAAAAGATCTGCAAAGACCAAATAGCCTTCCAAGTCCTTCAGATAGCACTCAAAATATGGTGTTTATTTTACCTTTCTAAAATTTCCCAGATGAGATGTCTGGAGATACAGACTTCCCTTCATTCCATCAAAGCATTTCTGGCTGATTATAGCACCTGTGAAACATCCACTCCACAATGACTTAAATGTTGTGCACGCTGCCGGTGTGCTGACACAACACAACCAACCCAGTGCAGTCGGAAGAGGAGCACCGAAGATATGGAGGCACAAGCATGAATCTAGAAAACCATAGAGCTGCGTCACTGTTGTACTGTGTCTTATAGACTTGCAGTGTTGAAGTGGGGGGATTCACTGGTTTCAGCACAGTGCTGTAGCTGAACAACTTACAGTTTTGGGGTTGATGGGGTAGTGAAGCTGGTGTCTGGGGATCTCTGCATCTTGCTGTAGTGAGCAGTAGAGTGATCTTGCCTTCAGCAATCCTGGAAATTCAATGACAAGTACGCACTATTAGTGTTTCAGTGTGCACATTTTGTAAAACTGCATATGTAGATTGAGTGTTTCCACTGGAATTTTGTGAACCATATTTGTTTTCACCACTGCACTGAAAAACTGCCATTAAATGGTCATAATATAAAACTATAGCAGAGAAACCTTGAGGTTGTACTGTATGTATATTCAAAAAGGCACAATCTTTTTTTTTTAAATTGCCAAATATCTTTATCAATGTTTACATTTCTTGCCTATCCTGCAAACCAAGATGGAGGGGGAAATGTGAAATATAAAATGTGGAAATAGGGGGGGGCCTTTTGGACACTCAAAGGACAAAAAAATAGTATCACTCAAAATGGCCTTCAAAAGTTTTAATAACCTGCTCAAGCTGCAACAGGTATTTATTTAACCCTACTTTTCATCATACAAATTCTCTTTTTTTTCTACTAAAATAATATACCCAGCTGCTTTTACCTCAGAGGTTTTCTGCTCTTCATACATATATGAACCATTCTATTCAAAATCATCTAATTCTTTTACAAAGTTATAATATTTTTTTTATTTCAGTTTGTTTTCAACTTCTTCTTTTTGGTATTAAAATAATTTAATTAAATTTTAAGTGAGGAAAGATAAACAGGAGGAATGTACTAGCTGATCCATGTTATAAACAGACTTTACAGCTGAATTTACATTTTGGTATTCTGGTGTGTCAGGGCTACTATGGAAACCTGGGCAATGTTGGTTCCCTTTCCATGAATTTCAATATGGAAAGTTATACAGCTTGTGGTGCTTTTGTTCATGTGTTCTAGGGTATAAATCTACAGCTTTATGATTTTTTAAACAATACTGACAGATACTTGCATTTGATTATTATGGTTACCTTTCTCTGCCTGTTCAGCACATCTATATTTAACTGTAGTTCACACTAGAAACTCTAGCAGAGCAGTGATTGTTTCTGTGTCTCCACCTCTCTCTTTCTTAGCACAGTGGGACCTTGGTGCACTGCAAAGGTGCATCAATACACCGTAAAACTTGAATGGTTTGGCTATGGCAATATATACGCTAAGGATATACTGGCTCACTGGAATGTTTCATTATCTACTTTGGTTAATTTCAGTAGCTTCACGGCTAAAAGATCTGTGGCACTGATCCATACTGGTATTGTTTTCCACAAAAGGCTTTATTACTTTACCACTCAGCTTATAATGATACATATAGCTAAATTCATGGAGTAAGAAATATAATGTTATCATTACTTTTTAAAATTAACAGCCTTTAAAGTTGAATTAGTATAAAGCAAGGGTAAAGCATAAGCAATTTTAGGTCTATTATAGCTAGGTAATTAATTAGTTATTCAGTACATGAGCAATCCTTTTATTCAAAAGAAAATAAGAAAATTATTAGAATACCATACGTAGAAGTACAGTCAGCTAAAAGCTAATGGGAAGTGTCCTTAGTAATGCCTAGTGGCACATAGTTTATAATATCATGCTGTGTCCTAGCTTTATTGGAACAACAGTTTATGCAACCTTTGCAATCTGCAAAAATTTCTTCAAAGCTTGACTTAGTACAATGAAAGGTCATTTTCGCTCTGATTTGCTGCCCACAGTTTAGATAAAACTGCACAGATCCCTGTGAAGATCAGAGAGTTGCAAGCTAACATGGAAAAGTGCCACCAGATTGGCATTATTGTGCCGGGTAATGTTTTAAAGTCCCCTCCTTGACATCAACACACATTCTGGCTATGCTTGTGTTAATCAAAACCTAAGTAGATGTCACTTTCTGTACTAGGGCCAAGGACTATATTCCTAGTATATGAGGCAGACACTCATCAGAGGTAGTTAACAATTTTTAAGCAGAAATGGAACTTCTTAATCAGATATTGGCCAAGCAGAAAATCCGTTGGGAATGAGATGTTGGACCAAGTATTTATTTGCAATTGTTACTTGAAGTAAATTGTTATATTAAGATAAAATTTTCTTAAAATCAATTTAAAATAAACCCAGCTAGCTAGCTGCAGAACAATCCAATTAGTTTAAAACTACAGAAGTTAGTTGTTCCATTAAATTGTCTGGGTCACTCAGGAAATCACGTGCAGCATTCTCAATAAAATGAAAATAAATGTACTATCAGGAATTGTATCTATGCTAATTAAAAGATTAGAGAAAGATTGTGTAATCATGATGACAGATGTGCAATGAAATCTTTCTAATTGCCCAAAATTTACCCAAGTCCATTTTGTGGAAGACAATCAAAATGAAAATGAAGAGATTTGTAGCATTCATGGATTATTAAATACAGTGATTCTTTCAGAGATTTAAATAACTGATTAAAAACAACAAAAACTTTGGCTCTGCTTACAAGCACAGAGACACAGACAACCAGTTTAACTCCTTCTGTACACCAAATAAATCAGGATGCTGGTGTGCAGATACCCACTTTGGTAACACCTAAACTAACTGTGGTCTGGGTACAGTGTAGATATATTTGGGTAGTACATGCTATCCTGCAAGTACATAGTCTCTAGCCTGAAGCATAGTAAGTCTGCATAGTGCTGTTCCACACTACACGAGAAGGAAAGAGAGACAAATTACTACCTTAGATGATTTCTACCCAGTACAAATATATCTTCACCATGATGCATTTCATGCCACAGGCATCGTCCTAATTACTGTTCTTCTCTCTTCCAGAAAGACCTATTTGTTTTTCCAGATACCTGAGGTGATCTGTGAAGCCCTGCGCATTGTGCGTCTCATCGTTTGCTCCAGCATGAGCTGTGGGACTGCTTTATGACCTGGAGGTCCATCATGTGTTCCTGTCCTAAAAATACACGGTACTGGAAGCAAGAGAGAGACAGGAGGTATACAGCTATTTAAATTGAAGCTAGCCTCAGCAGTGAACCAGGAATCAATAATCCTGATGCTTAGACAGATATATGGGTCCAAATTTTCTAATCCAGTCGTATGTATTCAGAGACTGAATGACTGGATTTCTAGAGGTGTTGGACAGCTCTGCTCTCTCTGAAGTCAGATTCCAAGGACAGTTTTCAAACTATCTTTTGCTAGTATTAGCACAGAAATTTAATCTTACCTAACAATATCTTACAAAACTTTAAGAATGTCTATGTAATCTTAATTTATCCCTCTTGTGTATTAAGGTACAGTCTTTAATTATATCACCTCATTCAATTTTTTTTGCCTCAGGACTCTTGGTTCATTCAGTACTCCAGCTAAAGTCTTGAGTAGCATTATAAGATTTGAAAAGGAATTGTAACCTCAGAAAATACATTGGGTATGATCTTTGCCATCTACAGTAATCATTCTGAAAATCGTATTCATTCAGTCAGAACTGGGACCTATATTATACGGTATGTTACTGTCGTTCAGAATTAGGAATGACAGCGTACAGTTTGGCTTCATTCCAGAGACAAGGCCAGACCAAGCAGAAATATCTTACTCAGCTCACATACATGTAAGGTGGATCTTAGCGAAGTTGATGAATCTGATGTTCATCATTTAAGGTTTCATTTTTCTAAAAGGTAGTTCTACCCGTGAAGTCACATTGTATATTATTGCAAGTTATGGAATTAACTCAGGCATACTGAATTGCCAAAAAACTTGAAAGATGAACAGAAAAGTGATACTTCCTATCACTAGAAAAGTGACAGGATACAGAGAGGTGTGCCGCCATAACTAGTCATCTTGTAAAAGAGATCTCCTTAGTGGATTTCATTGTTGAAAAAGGTACAGTGATAATTTAATCTATATACTTACAGGCAAAGAATAACAAGTTTTGCAGTGGTCTCTCAGCTTTCTTTAAATCCTGGGGTGAGAAGGAGTAAGTGGTATATTCCTATATCAGGCACAGTATTATGCTGTAAAAGGCCTCTGGAACCGAAAAGGTTCCCCCAGAGAAAGAACTCAGAGGGAAGATTCAGCAATGTAATGATAAGGAAATTGGGGAAAAATAAGATATATAGAGGGCTTTTTTACTGTTTCATAAAAGGATATCGTTTCCCCTATCTTTCCCTCTCATTAACAGTGCAAGTGTGCCTTTAACTCTGGAAAGGTGTGACTAGGAGTCTGACTCACTTTGGTATAGCACTGGGATGCTCTGGCTCTACCCCAGGCTCTTCTCTGACAGTGTTGCAATGCTGCCTTTCTTTCACCCAGAGAATAACTTTTACTGTGAAAATACTGGATGTTATAACAGCACGATTCAGAAACAGTGGAAATGTGTCATGTCATGGATGTTTTAAAAACAGTTTGGGACAGTTATGAAAACCACACTGAAAATGGGAGCCCTTTAATCCTGAAAAAGAGTGCAGAAACAACATATTTTTGCTTATCCTGCTTCAGAATACTGCAGCATACTTCTGTGCAACACAGCATTACAACGAAGGAGCAGACTTGGAGGAATCGCAAGAATTGCAAAATTGATAGAAATCGCCACTGAGGGGGGAATTTATGTAAGGTGAGGAATCACGTAAGCCTTGCAAACAGGCCACACTAAATGCATAGGCAGTAAATGGCACAGCAGGTAGCAGGCACCTTACTGTGCCAGTCTGAATTTATGCAGCAAGAGAAAGGCAGAGCAGGGTGTCTGCAGCGTGGCTCTCCCACTGGAGAGGGTTGGGAGTGCAGCCCTTCAGCAGTCAGCTACTTGGTACATCTCTGTAATGACTGGATCAAAACCCATCTCTGTGCCATTTACAACTGAACTACAAGTCATTCTCTCCACTGTCTCCATTGCCTCTATGTATTTCATGTCCAATATCAAAACAGACCTGTTTAATGGCATCCACAGTAAACCTACTGACATATTAGCTTTCCTTTAGTTGCTGTTACTGGTTAGCAGCAATTTTGCAAAAGGTGGCCGTGGTTGTTTTGGTGGAGGATAAAACCTGTTCATTATAGAGATAAATTGTCACTGACATCAAACCTCTATTTTTTATAAAGCAGTTCTGCTAAAAGATTTGGCAAGTGTAACCCAGAAGAAGCAATTCAGTCATAAAGGTTTGGCATAACAGTTGTGGGAGAATTAAAAACAAATTAGTGAAAGCTGTCAGGAAGAAGCACCATGTGTGCCAGGAAAGCCAGGAGGATTGGAATAGCTCCATTTTTCTCTAGAAGCTATTTGAACAAAAATGTGCTCTTTTAATCCATTTTGCCAATTTGTAGGTTTATTACAGATTAAGTAACAATGGATGTTTAAATTGTTTTCAGGGTTTTTTCTTTCCTTTTTTTTTTTTTTGTAGAAATCTTCACTAGTCGACTTCTTGGAAAAAAAGTAGGAGAAAGGAAACCTTTCTACAAATAGTATACTGAAAGCTGCTAATGACAGTGGTCCAAGAATCGCTTGGATCTATGAGGATTAGAGATTCCACCCAATGAACACATCAGAATTGTGCTTTTGGCTCAGGAGATGGAGCTGTTAGGGATCCTTAAAATAGTAAGTGCAATGAATGGGCAACTCAGTGTAGTAATCTGCATGGTATGTCAGAGATAAGCCATGTGGGTTTATGGATTTGCCAAGCTGGAAGGATATATGGAGTGAACAGAGGGGAAAGTGTATGAGATGGAGACAGAGAGTCTGGAACAGCAGCTGAAGGTCAAAATAACTCTGGAGAGAGAGAAGCTGTCTAGAGCTGTCAGGTCAAGAGTGTACCTCCTGCCTAAAGATCTTGTCTTTCATGCTGATGACATGTCTGTAGGTCAGGATTAAAATATTTGCACTGTGCTCATGAAAAGGCAAGTGCCAGATAGCTGGTCTATGGTAAGTCAAGCTCATTTATATCCACAGAAAAAAATCTCTGCTGAAGTTTGTGCCAGATCACTGCTTATGTGTAAGTGTGTGAATGACTGGAGAGTCCAGACTTGAGACCAAGATCAAATATGTGCTAAGTGATCAACCTGGAGTTTCCTGGGCACATAACTGAAAAATCTGGTGCATTTCCAATTACTAATTTTAATGACTGTGGACTTGGTGTGCGTTTGTGACTGTAGACTTGGTGTGCCCTTGTGGGAAACTACAACAAAAATAAAACAAGTGTCACATAGTTCTTGTTGCAAGCAGCTAGAGCAATAACTGTTTTGGTGAATTGATTAAGTTCCATCTTAAAACCTTTGAAGATTTTGCTCCTCTATACCAAAATGAAGGTCGACTTCTTTGGCAATTCTGGTGTTATACAACATAAACTCATTGGCTAATACATAGAAACCATCTGTTGTCTTCACTGACATGTAGATTGGTGGTTTTGCAAGTCTCACAATATCCAGTTACAGTACTTTTCAGCAATATTTCAATTTAATTTAGTGTCTTGTTTTATGAAAGAAGTTTAGAAGCATTACAGCTGTATTTGATTGATCGTTATCGAGTTTTTTAATCCCTATGGAAAAAGTCATATAGCTAACTCTATTATTTATTTTTCTATTATTCTTATAAAGATTTGCACCTTTTCCTGTTTGTTTTCCTGCTGTTTATTACTTTCATGCATTTCTTTTATATCTGATTTCCCTCTTCTCATGTGTCAGCATAAGTTCCCAAATTCTTGCTTCAGTAGAACTGCCCTATAATCATGTCAGATCTAAAAGGCTCTTGTTCCAGCACTAACACAGTGTTCATCTGCCTAGGGTAGTTCCTACTGTGAACATAGTCTAGTGTCGAACACCAAAACTTCCTTCATACTCCCAAAACTTCAACCATCTGATCATTCTTTACCACTTTCATTGTTTGGTTTTAGGAACCAGAAAACATCACTGAAGATCACCTGAATCTCTGTCTGGGAATAGTCATCCCATACCTAATTAAATAGGAACCTTGAAACAACATTTCTCATAGGATTGACAGAAAAAATATAGTAGTCAGGTAAAAACGAAAACGTTAATTAGTCCCCTGCCCATATACCCCTCCAAAAAAAAGTCAGTGAAGCAGGTAGAGAACCAGAACCCAAGGGTACCATATGGGAAGTATGAAATAAGAGAAAATATTTTTTAAAATGCACGCAGGAGGAAGAACAGAAAGAGCAGGACTGAAGGTTAATATCAATGCCAGGAACAGGCAGATTTATGTGAGGAACCATAGGTCTTTTACTGCAGGAAATCCAGGAAGGGAGTATTTCTGCCAGGGGCAAGAACACCTAATTCTGAAAAGGAATGAAGAACTCACTCCTTGTAATAAATTTCAAGGCAATTGCTCTTCAAAGGCTCCTATTTAATTAGAACATGACTGACAATTCCCAGACAAGAGATTCAGATGATCTTCAGTGATACTGTTTAATTAACCCTTCAAGGAAGTGCTGAGAGCAGTAAGAATCAGGATTTTCATGCCTGACTGACAATGCTAACTGGAAGCCACTTACCATTGCCAAAGTACTTTATGCAGGGGACATCTGTACCATCATTCCATATGTTAATGATAAAAGACTATGAGAGATCATGGCTGCATAAATCCAAATGATACATTTTTCCTGCTCACTTGATATACCTTCTGTGTGATCTTTATATTTAAAAATGCTGATGAAAATGAATCAGGTTTCTATTGGTTTTGAATTTGCACTGCAAAGAATAAAAGTTTATTTTCTTTCCTTTACATCAGTCTCCAAAACATAATGTAACTTGCCCCTCTTCCTTAGATAGCAGTCACTCCAGAAATTAAATTACATTCATTTTTTACTAATTACATTTTTAAGCTTAGCACTCTAATATCTCCATTATGCATGCTATTCTATTGGCTCTTAACTCTGCTAAAAGCAACGTGTCAGTTCCTGTAATGTGCGACATGAACTGTTAATTAGGTTCAGATGTTCAGCTTTAGTTTTTCATTTTGAAGCTATTAGGAACATGCTAATTGTAACACAGCAGGTAAATAATAATCTGCAACTATTTCATAGCAATTACAAGGAACCCAAGATAAATGTGTGAGTTACAAACAGATTTAGAAAACATAGTGGGTTTAATGACTGCTGATGCATATTACAAATCTTGGCTGTTCCTAATAGTTAAACACTTCTTAATCTTAGTACAAGTTGTACAATAAAAGAGTGCATTTTGCTGAGAAGACAGGGAGATCTGTAATGTTACTGCATCTTCCAGCTGCACATATACAGGACAGGGCAAGAAATTTTTGTCCTTGCTCCAAGAAGGTGGAAGTATCTCTCTCCTGACATTTGCAGTTCTCCGGTGCCATGCAAGTACAGGTGTGACAAGAGCCGATGGGGGACCCACTGGAAGAAAGCAATCCTACGCATGGGTTTGACCAGTCTGATGAATGTTCTGGAAACGCATTAGAAAATATCAAAATGACTAAATATTTACACCTGGTGGAGTACTGACTGCTGTTGTAGTAAAGTGCTGTGGTAAGTGTGTGACATTGATGTGGAGTACCACTGCTTGCTACTGGCTCTAACAAATACAGTAACCAGCACATTTAGAAATAGCTCTGTCCTTCTTAAAATTGAGCATTAAAGTTGCTTTTTAATTAGTTGTAAACTGAAACTTGCTGAATTATTTTTCACTTTGCCATCTAACTTCTGCCCAAGCCTCCATTTTATTCCCAAGAGATTGTTTTAAGGGAAAGAGGCACTTCTGTGATGGTTTGGTAACTGCAATAATTTCCACTGTCTTTTATTACAAACCAGCCTTGACCCTGAACCTACATCTTTACAAAATAAGCTGTTATCACTACATATGAGGACATTTGTATCTCACCATACCTGAACAATATGTCTGCAGCAAAAAAAAAGGGCAAATCTGTAGCATGCTGACATTCGCTCAAGTCCATTACAAACACAGGACGGTAAAGCAGAGGAAACATTAAAATTAAACAAACATACAAATGCACACACTTCCAAACTAAGATATGTTTCATACAAGGGGCTACGTGAACTAAATACAAGCTTTTCCTGAATGATTATTTTTTTGGCTAGCTTAGACCCTTTGTGTTATCTTCTGATAGTCTATGATACATTATTGACTACTTCCTGTAGCTACCAATTTTTCATCATTCCCACTGATTTTTATGATGTCTTTGGTGAATACAAATTTCATTGGCCAGACAGTGCACACATGATAAGAAACACTCTAAATACTGCGCTATCTTTAAATATATAGTGGGCTGGCTAAGGGCTGGCAGGTCCAGGAAGGAAAAATTCAGAAAGATGTGACCAAGCGGTATAAAGGTCTTTGTAGAGGTGGACCTCAACATACCCAAATTAAGAGCCACACCTCTGACATTACCCATGCCCCAGAATGAAATATCACTCAACACTCTAAGAAAACCTACAGGCATTACTTTTCATTTGTAATTCCTGACCTTTGAAAGTAGAGTTGGAACAAGCTTTGAAGTTTTTTTATTTCCTGAAAATTTTTGAGTGTAACATTTGCAAATGTTATTTAGTTATCCCTTATTTACTCCTCTATATGAGGTCAGTGTTAACACACTTCCTCTAATTATCTGTTTAAATGTCCTTTTGAATTTCTCTGAAACTATGACTGATTCTCAGTTTTCCTTGGGATGTGGATCTTTCAAAGATGGCTCATCTGAGTCAGTGTCCCTGATATGCCTCTTGCCTTACAACACCCAGCAAGCAAAACTTCCCATGCATACTCCAAATTTTTTCTCTGCTAACAGACAAAAATTGAAACATTTGCCTTATCAGTCAAATTCAGTAAAGGTAATTTCTTTCTGCTTCTTGAAAATGTTTCTTGCTAAATAAAGAGTTGTAGTTTGCATAACTGCAATACAGAGAAATACACAAACTACTCACAGTTACATAGGATTATCAGCATGATCAAATGCTGTTGACATGGTTGAACTGAAACCAGATACTCTGACCTCATCCTTGATGGCTTGACACATTTTCCCACATGTCAGTATTTAAAACGCAACCAGAGGCCTGGTACAAGACCTTTCCATGTCTGCTCGGTGTCACCCAGGGCCCTGCACATTGATAGCTTCAGTCAGGATTAACCTGACTTAACTTATTCCCCTTTCCCATCACTTCTATGAAGATCAGCTCCAAGGCACCATTGTAACAGAAACTGGGATTCAGTAAGTGGAAATACACCAAACTATCCCTCCCCTTCCCATTCTCTTGCAGTGGTATTGGTAGTGACATTCAAGTGCAGGTCAATGTTACTGCTTTCCCCAGAGGATGCTGCCCTCAGTCTAATCCTTTCATTAGAAAATATGTCTGAAGATTAGGTCCTGTTTGTTAAATCTGGTACTTCACTAGAAAAGTTATCACAATGCAATAAATCTTTTTTAAGAAAAAAATATTGAAAAGACTCTCTTAAAATTCATCTCAAGTAAATTCTGAGAGAAAATAGCATGGAATGGGTGAGACAGTCGTTGCACAAATGTAAAAGGGGAGAGATTATGGAAGAAAAGTATATAATAAAAAGAGGCAGATTTTTTTCCCCTGTGCCTTGCAAATGGTAGAGCAACTAAAAGGAAGCAACAGAGCTTGAAAATCACAGACCGAGCACATGAAAAATGGAAACAGACAGAGGAAATTAATAATTTCCTGCACAACCAGAACAATGTTTTCAAGATACACAATAGGTTTACAAATGAAAACAACAAAGGGAGAAAAAAATTTCTGAGACCATTCTTTCTTCTTGAAATACCGAACAGCATAAATTCTTTGTATCTTCTGTAAGAAACCATTTTGAGAAAAAGCTTTGTGATTGGGCTAAATTTAGCAAATATATTTCCTTGTTATTTTTTTAAATACAATTAAGTGGATCTTAAATATACAACAACATTTATCCCAGAAGATATACCATAGTAACAGCTTTTCATGTGGATACGAAGAATAGACAGTCAGAATGCTCTTTGCATAAAATGATGTGTGCATCTTTATGATAATGTTATTTGCACTAAATAGCAAGTTAAGGATACTTTAAATTAAATTATCTAGGACGCTATTAACATATGAATAAAACATGCTTTCAGTAATGTAGAGCAGAGCAACACTTTCGGGAAGAAAGAGTCCCTAAAACTTAGTGTAGAGAAAAATACACTCGGAAGAGCAGAACACAGTATAGGCCAGCATACACTGCTACAGCTCTAGTCACATCAGTGACACTGATGTAAATCAAGTGAGGGTTTGGAATGAAACACTCCCTTTTCCCATTAGCACTCTCCAAGTAAAGCAGATGTAGATATGATTTAGAACAACTGAGTGATATGGTGCAAGACAGTTGATCTGTGGCCCCTTAATCTCCTGCAGCTTGTGAGCAGCTCCAGGACAGCTCCCACTGCAGGGCAAAGTCACACAATTAGCGACGAGATTTTGGTGCCTAAAGATTGCCAAGCAGTACAAATTCTCAGCTTTCAGAGTAGCTGACCCAAGCACAGGCTAATGAGTCTGATATCAGTGACTGCCTTGATGGCCAAAGGGAGCTCCAGGCATGCTCTGCAGAGCTCGTGAAAAACATACATCTTACAGTTCTTTGCTTTAATTTTAAGGTCACAGTAAATGGCCAACACAGTGTAATGGACAGAGACTCAGGTCAGTGGGACAGAGGCTCAAGGCAGACAATTTGTTCAGGTTTCAGATTTTGATTCTCTAGCACCACTAGAAAACTGACAAAACATGGTCCAAGCTTAATATTCAAGAACTGAGCATTCAGTATCAGCTAAAATCAGTATTTCTCCTTCTTACTAGGACTGTATCAGAGATAAAACTGCAACTAGTGCATAAGAGGACAGGAAGTGCAGGGTTTCTATTTCATTGTACTTTGGTACTTTTGAATGTTAACTTATTTTGACAAACACTACAAATTTTAAAAACGGTTGCAAATTAATATCCTGGACAGAGCAAAATGGCACATAAGTCGTAGAGACTATAGAGCCTCCTACTAGTCATGCTTGACGAGCAAGACATGATGAGGTTCTTCTGCTTCATTTCCCCTAAAATTTTCACACGAAAAAGAGGGAAGGATGCGATACGATTGCAATGTCTATGCAAGAACAGAAGGGGGAGGAGCTGATATTTCTCTGTTTAATTACAAACCACAGACTGACATAATACTGAATTCTTCTCTACTGTAGATTTTCTGTTTAAAAAGAATTTGAACATAATTTCTGTTTCAAAGGAATAAAGAACATAGAAATAAAGAACATACGGATGACAATTTTCTCTTGGATATAAGGGATATAAGGGATATCATCTATCCCTTTTACTGATTACACTATAATTACACTGAGCCTTCATATTCCAAAGACGTGTTGGCCCTAAACTCACCCTGTCAGTACTGTCTTAACATGCGTATATTGCTACTAGAAGTTCGTAATAGAACCAAACAATCTGTCCCAAAGGATACTGTGGATTTTAAGCTAGACCACCACTCAGTCCCAGCAGCTGCCTGAGTTTACTTCATAAAGTTAATAAGCTAAGGAGTTCAAGCATTACCAGTTATCTGTAGAATACCATAGCCACTAAAGGTTTTTACTGATCTAAGTGCATAAATTTTCTAGGCTTTTGCATTATTTATTTAACTACCAGCTCTGAGGGTGTTTGAACATCATCCATGGTGAAAGCCATTGGAGGTCAATGAGATTCTTCAGGGATTTATTAAGCTAATAAATCTGTTTACCTTAATTACGTAATGGAAAGATGACACAAATACTTTGCACAAACAGAACAATGTGTAGCAATTACAATTATTTGTCTTACTAATTAAACATCCCATCTGGCCTTTTTGCTACAAGTTTAATTTTATAAACTCATCATGCTTGTCATTCCATGAGTCATGGAGTAGTTAAACTGGTAGAATTTACCTAAATTTCATCTCCTAATGGAGAACCTTATTGGGATCTTCCTGTGTGTTTGGGGGTATGCTTTTTTTTGCTGAAAATGCTCTGAAACAGTGGTAGTTAATCAAATTTGAATCAAATGGGGTTTGATTCAAAGGTCATTAAGATCAGTAGAAAGTTTTCATGTGAGTCCTGGCTTAAGACCAAGTGACAACGTGAAAGGTTAAATGGATTTGGATATCAACCCACCAAATATATGGAATTGTTTGCATTCCCCAACTCCCCTGTTCAGTGGAAGAGTCGGTGCCGTCCAGAAGTGAAGTCAAAAGGGGAGTCCCCCCATGACATGAGCTCCTGAAAGAGACTAGGGCTATTCTTTGATTGAAATATATTCAGGTTTAGGGACATAAAACACATTAACAGAAATAAAAGTGTTACAAGTCTTCTGATCTCTGTGGTGGGTCAAATCAAATATTTTCCTGTGATTGAAAACCTGAGCCTCAATGTTCAATCCCATTCCTGCCTTTAGGTTTAAATGCATAACTTTTAGATCTTCCATTCTTAATTTTGAAAAAAAGTATGTTTTGGAAACAATCAAACTAGTTTTCAGTCTTGTGCAGACATGATCTCTATTGTACAAATGATTATTTTTTAGAAGCCTTCTATTTCGTGCTAAGTATATTTGTAAAGACTGCAAAAAACAGTCTCTTGGTGAGTGTGTCTGAGCTCAGTACTCCTACACTTTGACAAATATTCTTGTCTTTTTTAATAGACAAAGGCTCACTAAAGATTAAATTCTATCTACTCATGCTCCATTATGATCTATTGATGATGCAAACCAACTCTAGCTGTGTAGTTAAGCCATGCTCATGAATTGCCAAAGAAATGTGGTGAATCCAAGAATTTCTTTTTAATCATTTCTGTGCTGTAACTTTTTAGCTGAATATCAGACATGAAACTTCAGATGTGCACTTGAATGTGCTATGCCTGATGACAGTTCATCAAAAATTATAACTGTTACTTATTACATATTGTTTTGTATAAAGAAAACCAGACCTCTTACATCATATAAGTAAGCAGGTTAAATTTGAAGATATGTACAACTCCTTTATAAATTTTCACAAATGTATATTCAGTCTGGACTTGACATCTAATTCTTTATAGTGACTGTATGGTTACTGTAAGCAGGAGTTACACCATTTTTCACCACTAGAAAGGCTATTTGTATGAGAAAGGTAAGTATAATTTACAAGACTTCGCTTTAAAGTTTGTAACGTAAAAAAGATTCTTTTTATGACAAGTAAGGAATAGATCAAAGTATTTTGTTTTACAAATTCAGAAAATTATTCTTATAAATCTGTTTTATATGGGTAAAGTTATATAATATTTTACTCATGTAATAAAATGGAAAATAAAAATTAAATGACCAATCTATGTCTTCACAGTCTTCTTTACATTCATCTTGCAGAAAATTCCTAACTACAGAGTTGTAACTTGTGTGCATTGATTTATACATACATGCTTTATGTTTCAAAAGCAAAACTGAATTTCTTGTTACTTGGATCACATAGATTATCTGAAAGCATAGAATTTAAATCTCTAAGACACAATTTGTTCAGTAGCATTAACACTCAATAAGAGCTCTGTGGAACTTTCCTGTAAGAGAGTCCTCTTGGGTCTACACAGTGGTTTAAATTACGACTCTCCCTTACCTATAATGTTACAGTCAGAAAATAGAAGTGAGAGGTGTCAGAACAGTATTAAATACACAAAGCTTTGATAATTTCATGATGTAATTTTCGTTGGAGAAAAAAGTTCAATAAAACTGTCTTTATTGTTCTGAATTATAACTCTTAATATTCCTTGAGTATGAAAAAATAGAAAATGGTCTCTTTTTTCTCTTTGCGTAATTTTAATAAGATGAAAACTCTTCAAGAAAAATTAGAGTTCACATTGTTTTTCCTTACAGAAAGTAAATATACACCACTCTCACAGAAATCTGATAAAAACAGAGGATGCCATAAGGTGGGCTCATGGCCCTATTAGGAACTGCCAAGGGTGAATGACTATTTGCACACACCAAATGCAAATTTATTTTCATTTTGTTTTTGTTTTCAGTCATAGTATCTCTATACTTCTCGGTCAGGCACTACTGGAATGAGTGCCATGAATCCAGAAAAAAAGAAATTCCCTGGAGTGAGGAACTTGTAGGACACTTCATCTCACACCATGAACAAAGATGTGAGTCATTACAAGGGAAAATATAAAAGTGCTTACAGGAAAAATAGCACCATGAAAGTTGTCCTTTGATTTACCAAACAAGGTGTAAAAGCAGAAAGAGAAGAAGACTCAAGTAAATAGAACACATATATTTTTTCCAAGCTTATATTTTCATCCCACATTCAACATTTTTTTTGAAATGCACAAGTATCTGAGAGGTCATGTAGTGGCAGTAATGAGAATATAACAGATTTTCATTAGTTTTGGTAGAAAAAGTAGCTTCACAGTTGTTTTTAAATAAAGTTAGGAAACAATAGAAATAAGAAGGAAGCAGACAGTAGATATAGGAAATTTTAAAAGTATTCCGGGTCTAGTGCTTCGTTCATAATATTATATATGGTTATATTTATAGTTGTATATAGTATACATATTTTATGTTTATACATAAAGTGTATACATAAACTATACACAAACATGCACGTTTATATATGCATACATATATAATTTGATTATATTACATGATATGTAACAAGCCACAAATAAATAACATGCTATTATGTAATATATGGAGAGAAAGACAGACTCCTTTATATATGTACTACATTTGTAACATATGACATCTTGGCTTTCATTTTGGTTTGATCATCTACAAAATTTCAGTCAAGGACTTTTCTTTGGAGAAAACTTGCCTCTGTATAGAATCCCTGTTTCTGGGGATTTTATAATGTTGGGAGAGACCTTCATATTTTTGTAATGTGTGCATGAGGAATATTTTTGGCATAGTTTTAAAGAATAAATTTAATTATCACTGGTGATAAATGTTTAGTTACTGGGGACACAAGCAAAGACTAAACTGATGTGCCTTTAAAAACTGCCAACACCAAAGTGAGCGACACCAGGCAGATATTGGCATCAAAAGGTTTCCAAATTAAGAGCACTTACAGTAATTTTAACTGTTTCCAAGAGGCTAAAATTATAGTAGCTGAATCCAGAATAATGAGCTTCCATGGATCCTTAGTGCTTCGGCTTCATAGACCTTTATTTTATTAAGATACATATAAAGTAAGGGGAAAAAAGTAACTTAAAAAATATTGCAATAATTCAAAATGCAAAATATCTGTGTGTTCAGATAGATGCATATAAGCTTCAGTCCCAAGTCTCCGCGCCAAACTTCTACCAGTTGCTGTAGAGAGAACATAACACATGAGAAGATGGCGAACCAGGTGAGAGAGTGAACTACGTACATCTGTTCATCTCTGGAGACTGGATTGTCTGTATTAGCTGTGGACAGATGAAGTTGAATATAGTTATCCGAAGTCAGTGTCTGCCAAAACCCAACACAATCTGGCTAATTCTTTCCTCCTGATACAATTATCTGTTTAGCTCAAGAGTTACCATATTCATTATAATTCTGGATGTCTCCTCAATCTGTATTAATTATATGGATAATATTGTTTGAAACACAGAGCTCATGCAGTCACATCGCCAGTCAGAGAAGCACATTTGCCTCAAGCTAATTGCTCAGGCAAATTGTTGTGCTTCTGCATGTATCATTTAGATCCTAATTCTGTTCACAACTTAAATAATCTCTAACTTGGCCTAAGTCATCCTTTCAGTAGAAGTTCCTATGCGTGCTTAAAAGAGGGAAGTCTCTCCTGTGTGGATAAAGAAAAAGGTTTTATTTATTTTCAGGTATCTCTAGTTGCAGCGGTCATCCCCTCAGCAGTGTCTGTGCCCTTTTATCATGAGATGGATGAATGATAAGAATGCAAGAGGAAAGAAGTATGCACACAGATTAAATGAGATCTCACTTCATAAATCATTTGTGACTCTAAGCAGCAAATGTATTCTACTGCATAAGACAGGATAAATGGCAAGTGATAAGGAAGTTCCAGTGCAAAAAGTGCAAAACTAAATATATCAGTCCTAATTGATAGGATAATAAGCACAGAAAAATGTGGATACATGTGGTTGGTTTTGTTGACAATCAACCAAAGCCACTAAATTAATGAATTTTAGCCTTTCAGAGAGGATTAATCTAGAGCTGTTTTGCAGACCAGTGTTTTGCAGAGCAGACTGATTGACCATTTTCCCTTGCACAAGAAAAAGACAGCTGATATACCTGGATACTCCAGCAAAACATAAAGCAAATGGACATAAGTAGCCATCATTTTTGGTACGGTAATTTTTTTTTTTTTTAAAGTAAACCTAGTCTGGCAGGGATTCCTTCCTTTCCAGATGTGGCAATCAGAAGCTCTGCTTTGTAAAAGTTTCACGTTAAGACATCATGACTAAGTCATGTTGGCTCACAAAACGGTGTCAGTAGTAAAGAGAAATGTATTACGTCTGCTTTAGAAATCAATCAGGCTGTATGGGGGAAATGTGGGACTTTGGAACAGGAAAATTAACACTAGCAGATTCACCAAAATCAGATAAAATCAGATTTAATTCAGGATATATTTTCAGTGCAAAGATGTGTTAGGAATAAGATGCATAGCCATTTCCACCAGCAGATTTTTAGTTTTATAAAGAGTTCTTACCTTGTCACCTGTCACAAAGGAAAATTATTTCTGTCTTCTTAGACTGCTCAATACCATCCTAAATACACCTTCCCAAATATGACAGGTAATCTGCACAAATGAGCTGCTCTGCTGGCAAGAAGTATCCTTTTATACGGGGTATGACAGAGCCTGGTGCTGTCTCTGCTTGCACTTCACATCCCCTTTGTCAAATGATCCTTCAGCATAGGAGAAGGTTCATTTTGAAATGTTGTTTTAAAATCAGCACCTTAGAATGCTGCAGTTTTGCTTAAAAAAAAAAAAAAAAAAGCATTGCCAAGGCTGGTCTAAATGGTCTAAAGGCATTATCTGGGGGAATAAAGGCTAACCCTGCATTGCAAATATTTTGATTAGCAAGCCACGGTCACAGAATTCCAGTGCTATAAGCAAGGTCCTGATGTCAGCTACAGTATTGTTCTGGCTGTCCATCTGCTTGGGTTTTGGTTCTAAAAAATACATTTTACTGCATTTTGGAGCAGAAATTAGGAACAGTGGGGTTTATTACCACTCTCCAGTTTATATTAGGTATCGCATCTGTTTTTGAATGGATATGTGAAACAGCCTTGCCCCGTGTCCTCCAACATGTTTTATGAATTTATCAGTTGAACTGGCAAGCGCTATTGGTAGTTCTGACCTAAAAGCACTTTGCTGAGTATTATCCCTATAGGGCTTTCTTATCCTTCTAAGACAAATTCTTCTCTGTGTAAGCTTACTGTTAGGAAACTACCCTGAGAGTTTTGGAGACAGAAAGAAAAAAGAAAAGTATTGCAGAAGATGTTTGGAAGCAGGTTTTACCTTTCCACCACTACTCCTTTCTACACACAAACCCTTATGTCTGTTCCATGCTTTGCTACTATATACACAATATATTTGTTTAAAAGATAGACCTAGAAATTCTGATGCAAAACCCGAAAGCTGGGAAGAACTAACAATCTCTTTGACTTCTAGTGTATCTTGAATTTCTCTCAATTATTCTTGTATTAACCTCAGTTATCTGAATTTGGCCAACATGTTTTTCCAGAAATAATTCAAACCTCATTTGAAGATGTTAATAATAACTGTGATAGTAAAAGTACTGTTCTTGCTAATATTTATTGCTTATCTTGGTAGTTTGTATAATTGAGTACTTATGGTTTTTGTAAAAATGCACTTAATTTCTCATCCAAATTATTCAGCTTTAATTCCAGATCATTGATTTCATCATCTTTTATTTTTTAGTGAGCTGAAAAAATTTTTAATAAACCTAGTCTTTTCTCCTCCTGAATATACTTTTACAACTGAATCACTTCTCTTGTCACTCTTCCTTTCAGTATACTAAACAAAGTGAACCCTTCTACTCTTTAAAAGCAAGCCACGTGTTACAGACCTTTCATCATTTCTAGTCTTTGCATATCCCTGTGTGCAATTTTTCATCATCCTTCTAAAAATGTGGATAGCCATGGGATTCAGCATGTTCCTTCTGTAGGAAAAAATCTATTTGCAGAGGTAAAGCCATGTTTCTATTTGCTGATTCCCTCCCTTTATAAAGAAGCATAACACTAGGCTTTTTGCTACAACGTAACATTGTAATTTTAGTCTTGGCTACTTCTGTTTTTGGAAAATGCATTTTGTCATTACAGATGTGTAGCAGCAACTTCTGCATTTGGGTCTGGTAATTTTTATGCATCCCTTTGTCTGGAAATTATTTAACAAAACTTGTAAGCATAACTATCTGGCCTTCATTATTTGCCACTCAGAGCCATCTTTGTGTAATGTGTACATTTTTTTTTTAAGTCTAGTTCTTGATTACTGAGGAAAATATTAAGTCAAGCTACCCTGAAAATGGCTTCTTAAAAATCCTCAGTGGAAACTCCAGCGCTAGAAACTCCATTCACCTGTTATTTCCTATTAATGACAAGGTTTGAGAGCTTCAGGTCAGCTCTCATCTCACTGTCATGTCCATAAACTCTAGTTTTCAATCTGAAAGTGGTAAAGTATGAATCAAACTGTTTACAAGAGGCTTTATGTTTCACACACTGTTTATCAGCCGAATCCATTATCTCAATTTAAAATGATGATATATATCATAAAACAACTATGCTCCATGTTGACTTTTTTTTTCAGTTTCTAGGGGCATGGTTTGTTATTGTTTTTCTCCCCCACAGGAAGCTACAGGGGCTGCCATTACTAATATTCTCTCTACTTCTTTATGGATTGAATCCAGTCTGATTTTTTCTATTATTACTCCCAAGCAGACTGTGAATCTCCAAACAAAACAACATCTGGTCTGCAGGAGGAGTAAAACAGCATTTGATGCTGGTGTCATGACAGGTTGTCTACAGAAAATGATAAGGATTGTTGATAAGTGTAACGCTGGCAATGATAGCCAGCATGGCAGATTATCTTTCTAGTTCATTGAACCTCCAGGAACTGGGAAAGTTACCACCAAACATCCTACACACTGCACAAAGTCTTGCATTTCACAAGGCACTCTTCTAGATACTAGGATTTGTTATATCAGTAGAAAGGCAAACCACATATTTCAGATTTACTTATCTGTGACCTTTATCCCCGAACTTGTATGAACTCTGAATCCAAACACAAAACCTGAAGTATCTCATCTTTGCTTGCAAACTTTGAATACTAGTGATTTTGCTCTTTGTTTTTGTATCAAGCCTATCAATCAATTACAGCTTTTGAATGTATGTACTTATGTTGCTATGGTTCCCTTTGTTACCCTGAGCAAAACCCATGAAAAGAATTTGCATTTTGCTGGGAGAAATCTGTCTTTTGCTTCTTCTCACCAGGAGGTTATTCTTTGTGATACTTCAGTCTCTTGCTGAGCACATTGTCTTAAAATCTCAGAGAATTACGGCTTTATATGAGATGGCAATAACAAAACTACAAGTGATATTATTCTTAAAACAAATGATATTCTTTATCAAAATGCTGTGTTGAAACTTAGCAAAGATTATTTTATCAAGTTAACAAAAACAAGAAGAATCAAACAGAATTCAGGACACTGTACTTAATAACAGTTTATTATAAAGGTGCATTAAGAAGAATACCTCAAACTTACTTTGCTCCATTTTTTTCTTTACAGATAGAAACAAGAAGAAATGGACTAAGGTATTGGTATAGGTGCAATGAAATCCAGAAAGTTTTTAATTGCTTTTATTTTCATATTTCACTATTAGAAAAAAAAAAATCAGCCAGATAGCAAAAAAAACGTTCAAATATTTTAGGTTTTCACCCCCAAATTTAGCAAAAAGCAAGAATAACCTGTTGTTTCTACACAAATTTTGGAAGCCAAGATTTTGTGTTACTGTCTGATATACTTAATAGTGGTATAATCTGATATAACTAAAGTGTTTAATTCATGAGTTGGGGAATAACACCTGCAAAATGTCTACATGCTCTGAACTGATTGCACTTACAGAAAAGAACAGAACAGATATTTCAACTGCAAAAAGAGATGGTGTTTTGTGGTGCTATTGAAAATACAGAGATACGATTTTGCTACAGAGCACTGTGTCAGCCTAGAATAAAAAGGCTGCACTCCAGGAGTGTAAATGATGCTCACTGCCAGGATGCAGGTGAGGACGCAAAGGCATCTATATATGCTGAGGATGTACCACTTGTTCCTCCTCTCAGCAGGCAGAGAGGTGGCCAAATTTGGAACTGGAGCCCATAGAACACTCTAGGTTTTCTGTTCATACAGCCACACATATTGGAGTGCTGTTGCTAGGATAACTTCAGGCAATTTACAGACACAATGCTATGACAAACATCAGCTTGACAAGCTAATAGTTCCAGTAATGGTAGATATGCAAATGAGACTAAACCTCTGTCTTTTAGATGCACCAAGGTTGAGCTTCGTATTGTTAAGGCTTCATTCCTGTTAATCAATGGATGCACCATTATTTACTTGCAGTAATAATTGTGGGGTTCTTTTTCACTTATTTGTTGTTTTCATGTAGATGTTGAATAAAAGGACAGCTTATCCTTTTTATGCCATCTAAGATAGGAGGCAGCTACAGACGTGTTGATATTCAAACATGGAAGTAAAAGAATTGACTGATGTGCTCTGAGGAGTTGCATTCAGTTTTTAGTGTTCAATCATATTTTGACTGTACAGATTAACACACCTGCACTGTAGCAAATATTAGGTTTAGTTTGTAGTAAGTCACTTTCAGAGAAGAAATTATATTTGTTTAAAACAATACTGTAGGGAAAATTGTGTTAGTATGTGGAATACACATAGATCTCCAGTACTGTATCAGCCCAGAATATTGCCCCACAAATGAGGCACATCTTTACAACTACAGATGTCAAGCGATGTGAAGCCACACCTTTTCCATTCACACTTTAATCCCCCAAATGCACTAGCACACACTGCAGTTGCACCTAAAAGTGGTGGGATTAACAGTATGAGGAAGAAAACATGAGATAACCCTTCTCTTTTGCTTTTCAAAGCAGAAAGGAAGAGTTTAAACTCCCTACCTTAACAAAACATGGACTTTGGAGTGACAGGAGCCCACTTCCACTGCACTCCCCTTTCTTCCCCCTTCCCCCTTCCTCCTCTGGCGCAAGTGAAGCAAGGACTGGGTAGTTGTGAGGCAAAATGTTAGCACTGTTCCTGGTGTTGAGAGGTCCTAATGCCAGCATGTGGAGTTGCAACTTTTGACAAAAGAGGAGAGAAAAGTTATTTCCTACAGGCTACCTTGCAGAAGGAAGTAGACAGGTTGCCACAGGAATCTCCAGAATGGAGGAGCTGTTTTACTAAATGGTACTTTTTAACAGTGGGGAGAAAAGAACCAAATCTAAATATAATGTGGGAGATGCTAGTGCATTCCAAAATGTTCACAAGGTTTAAAACCATTCTTTATAGTATCTGCCTAGTAGCTTGTGAAGCTGCTTATTATTCCAGGCGTAGCCATGAGAAGATGGTGCTATCTTCAGATCAAAATGAGAAAACCTGATAACGAAATCATCCATGTGAGGTATTGAAATTAATTTTGAATGCTAGACTTAGACTCGTAACACCTGTAAGCCCTACAGTATTAGAAAGTATTGCTAGACTAGTTGTGCCTAAGACAAATTCTCTGCTCAGAAAGCAAATCAGAGAGCACGTTTGTGATCTGTTCTTTACACAAGCATCAGTAAGAGCAAACATCCACTTTAGCTTCATGTAAAAGGGCATTCTTCTTCAAAAGCTCAGTCACATGCCTGATCACAGCCAGCAATTATTCAAGCAGATAAATCAAGATTTTGTCATTAGCGGAGACAGTAATAGAACTGCATTGATTAATATAATTAAGTGTAATCCAGCATTCAGACTTGCAGTCTGAGTTGGCACTAGGTATTATTCGCAGTTTTATTTTGTAAGGAGCTCCACACAAACATATTATCTAAAAAAGATTAGAAAGTATTTTGCTGCTGGAGGTACTGACTCCTAGTGAGATAAAAGCCATAGTTGTTTTCATTATAGAGACAAACACAAATGCTGAATGTATTGGAGTAAGGAATATTACAGGTGATGCTATTTTCTTTGGTATTCCTGCCATATTATAGCATAAGTGTCTCAGAAAGTCATAGGTTTTAAGAGAAGAGCAAAAAGAGCACCCAGATAATTTGTTCTGTCTTCATATTTAACATGGTGATATGAGCAAAGCTTGCTTTTTAAAAGATAATGAAATATGAGAACACACGAAGATAAGCCATATCCCTTAAAAAAAACCCAGCAAATATGTTTCCCTCTTTCCTATGGTAAACAGACAGGAGTGTATAAATTTTATTTGAATATAATCTAGGTACAAGTACAGAGATCTTCATTTCCCGCCTCATTTAGGTAGCACTAGATGTGTGCCATCACAGAACCAGCTGGAAACCAGCTGGCCTGAGTCATGAACACCACAGGATGCAGCCTTTCCCTATGCAGCTACCATTTGGATCGTCACAAATGTTGTTTAGGTTTAATGTGAGATGACAAACGTATGGTAAATCCATTATGACTTCCCTTTTACAGTCTGAGACACAGAAAATAATAACTCAGATAAATTCCTGTGCCTTAATAATCTTTTCTCCTGACCTTGTAGCTCCTGCAAATCCCCTTTTTATGATCTTGTGTTCGTTGTACAGATAGCCAGCAGCAGAGGGGATATAAGGTTTTACAGGATATAACTGTATCTGCAAGTACAGTGAAAGAAGCCCTGGGGAGTGGAAGTACATTTAGCAGGGCACTTCTCTGTCAGCGCAGTAAGGTGTTTCCAGTTTAAGCTTTTTTTTCTTTGCAAACGTGTATCTCCTCCAGGAGACCTGCATGAGGTGGTGGCATGGAGTGACACACTTTCCACAGCACGTAAAAATGTTTGATGGCTTAGACTGTGCTCCTAGCAGCACTTCAGCTACTCATAGGAGTGACTTCCAGAAAATCAAAATGAAAACCACTTTGGGATCTTCTGGTGCAAAAACCAAACCATATCACGATAAGATAATATTCTTTAATTTCCTCTGAAATGCCTTCTTTTTTTTAGTGAAATTCAAGAAGATAGAAGAGGAGTCTAAGCCAACATTTTAATTAATATAATTCAGAAGGCTAACAATATTTTCCTAAGAAGTGACAAAGGAATCAGAGGGTTTTTTTAGTAGCACTTCTCTGACTTAATTCTTTATTAGAGAAAAAAGGAATGGGAGACAATTCTGACAAATGTCATGTAAATCAGAGCCTTAGGACAGGAGCCAGCTATTCTAGTCACTTCAGAGGAGAAAATAAGTTGCTGTCCTCTTAAGATACAGAAGAAATAGTCAGGTTAAATACCAGAAGGAAAGTTCAATAACCCCAGTGTACCAAACATGAAGTCTATGGTACTCATTGGCAAGGCAGATTATGGAATCACGATAACTGGAATTATCCTTTTATTTCAAGCTAGACTTTGTACCTCTTTATCAGAGACAAAATATCAGTGGTTAAACTTGCTTCTATAGAGAACTGACTGAGCAGGCCTTTAAAGTTCTTTTTATTTCATGTTATTTCAGGCTTCTTCTGTACATCTCTCACCTTGAGAGATAAACAGTTTTATTTCAGGATGGGAAAGGTTTGCATTTGAGATTTCCTGACAACACTAACCATTCTGGAAGTTAGCAAAGTTAATTAAATGTATTTAAGCAAATCATTCCTCCTTGTGATTTAACCTTATGCCTGAATTTCCATAAAATTATATGTCCTTTAGCTGTGAAGGAGCTATGATGAATAGATAAAACAGGTAAAAGAGATTTTTAAAATTTATTTTATTTTCCTTTCACTATGATGATTCTCTATTTTATTCTCTATCCTTTTCCTGCTATTCTTCCACTTTCTTTCTTCTTTTTCTGTTCAATCTTGGCTACAATAATTGTAGTGTTAGTAACTCATGCTTTTCTGAAAACCACATGGTGTCCATGTGATGAATAAGGTGATTAAGAAAGTGACTACAACAACTGTTTTTTAGCATTTTAACGTACCTTCTAGAAGATTGCGCTGTGTTAGCAATGCATATAAATGACTAGACTTGCAGAAATGATGTTGTACTAATATGTGGGAAATAAAACAGAGAAAGGGATTAGACCAGTATTTACGGTGCCTGTGATTAGGATTTGCTTTCTTCCCTGCCAAAGAAATCAAATGCCTTTAATATTAGCAAGAACCAATGTTGTGCTGAAAATGCAGTACATTTGGATAACTCTTCAAAGTGGATCTACATATTCAGACCTAAATGAAAGATATTTCATTTATAATCATCCCCTCCTTTCTCTAATTGCATATCCATTAATTTAGCTCTTTCTTCTATAATTGAAAATGAGTTTGCCCATCTTCCTATCATAATTTGCAAGCAATTCGGTGAGAAAAGCAAGCCTAAATTCTTTTGTTTGAGTTACTGGTTCCTTGGGCCTTGTTTTCACCAGGAGAAAAAGGCATTTTCACAGTGTGGCAGCTGAAATACAGCAACTAATCCTAGTGAAGGAAAAGGACTCTTGCAGCTGTCATACGAGTTAACATACTGTAGTAAAGAATGATAGGAAACTTACAGGAAGCATACACCCTGAGCTAATAGCCTGATAAGACCTACTCATGTTACACCTATGCTACCCCATGCTCTTCAGTGACCAACAGCTGGAGGTTTTGCCTTAGGTCACAACTAAGTGTCCGCAAGAGTAAATAAATAAAATAGCTAGAGTGAAATAGAGTAAGGAAATGTATGTTCTCTGTTACTAGAAGATGTAGCCCATCTCCCACAAAGGCAGAAAGAATTCCTTGCAAAATCATTTATGCAACTCTGGGACAAGTAAATATGTGGACTTAGTTCTGCCAACCAGCTACCTATCTTCTCTTCGGATTGGTTCTTTAAGGTTGGATAACTTTATTATGTTTTTTTTCATTTGAACCTTTGTATGAAGTGTTAAAATTTCAAAACTGAAATACTGAAGTCAGAGATATCAGCATCAATGCACTTAAAGTAACTTACTAGGTCACTTCGTACCCACATATCATCTTTATGAGACTGTCATGGTCACAGATGACACCACCCATCAGCTTTGGACTGAATGATTTCAACACAATGGTTACACAGAAAACAATCTGCTATTGACACTTAGGAACTTGGTAGCTAGAAATTTTCATTATCACAGTATCTATACCCTCGTTTGTATAACCTGGTATTTAATTAGTCAGCTGAATTTTGTTGACCCTTAAAAATAATTCTATCTTTATCATACTCTTGGCTTAAGCAACAAGAAACAACTGTAGTTGGGTTGTTGCTAGTATATGCTACATATTTTGGTAATAGTAATTTCCTGACAATTTTTTGCTCTTGTACAGAATTGTTCATTCAGAATTCAGAGAAGGATGACTAGAAACTATAAGGTATCATTTACGGCTTCCTGTTGCTTTGAGTTGATCCCAGTTGGCCTTAAGGTTACATCAGGTAAGAACAGGGAGGACAAAACTATACTCCCTTCCTGGGCTGGACCCATACTTCACTGCAACTGGCAGTGACAGGGATGCTATCTAGAACAGGTTTAAACTAGTTTTCTTTTGAAGCAACTTTCTGCTATTTTGTACTGCCTCAGAAAATCAGCTGAAATGCAGAAGAGACCCTGCAACACACTGCCCAGAGATTATTAGCTAGCAATTAGCTAGCTGCATGGCAAGTGTTTTTAAGGCAGACACATGTACAAGGAAAACAAATTTGTTCTGTCTGAATAACTATTGACTCTGCTACTTGCAGTGATAGTGAGCAGCTGCCAGTAAGCCAGGATCTGGAGCTTTCAGCAAAGGCACACAGGGCTGCTGTCCAATTCACTATATGAACCTGCCTCTCCAAGGGGTATTCTCAGTGCACTTTCCTCTGTCTGCACCATGGACACCTGGAAGTCCCCTGGAGCATGGATCCTGGAGGATTTTGACCAGCTAGTTTCCATTGGCCATGTACGGAGAGAAGTCAATATTCCCAATGCTAGAATCAACATTCTTAATTACCTTAAGGTAATTAAGGAATCATGTGATTTGGGGTCAATCTGCAAGTTTCCTCCCTTTCCACTGTTTCCTTAACAAGGAAGACAAGATCTTTTCTCCAGTAACTTCCATCATTTCCCTCTGGTGCCTTGAATTCCTTTCTCTTTGATGGTTATGTGTCGAATTTCTACCATAAGAGCTCCCGTCACTTCTTCTAAGAGTTACTTTCTGACTGCAGGCTGCTTGCTTGACCCATCTGGCCATACAGAAGATTTTATTTCCTGGCATTACCCAGTCACCTTCAGGAGAAGAAGCCTCCAGAGAGTGCCGCAGGAGCCAGGCAGCATCATCTAGAAATAAGCAACCTTCCTCCATGCTTCCTAGCTAGACCTTTTTCACAGAAAACAATACACAGTAAATTGAAAACAAATCAAGCCATTACAGCAGCTGCCAGAAGAAGTCCCACAGGTGCTGCACAGTTTTATCACTGAGCTATCATGTCTTAGTGCCGCTGTCTTCCTTGAAGCTATGAGTTTCTGTATGGCCAAAAGGCATGCAAGACAGCAGCCTACTGACACACATACTAAGTAGCTTAAGCTTCCCCTAATGCAGCTCCCTGCTTCCCAGTTCCTGGCTGCCTCTTCCCCCTGCAGTGCCTTACCTCCAACCTGACCGATCCCAAGTCACTGCTCGGTCTCTGCCTGCCTCAGCTTTTCCGATGTGTCGTCTCACACCCCCATTGCCATATGGCACCTTCCTGGCATCCCCTTACTCTCCACAGCTAGTCTGTCTTCTAAGACCTACTCCACTCCACTCTAGGAAATGCAAATTATTCACTTTCTCCCTCTCCTTCCCCTCCCATTTTTGCTCGTCTTTTACTCCAAGGCAAAGATGGTCACGAGCAGATTGTCACCTTTATTCTAGTGGACAAGTCATTTTCAGTACGGTGCGTGGAAACTGCTGGTGGTCCACACTCTGCAAGGATTAATGGCTTCCCTGGCAGGCTTAGTGGAACATGTGCCTTAGAAAAGGTAAACCAAATGGGACTCAGATGGAAGATAGGATGGGAGTATATGCTGTGCATGTTAATCAGAAACCTAACTGGACAGCAGGGTATACTAGTGAATAAGATTTAGATGTTGAACCTTACCTCATAGGTTTCAGCTCCATGTCTACTTACCTCATTAGTATCCATAGCGATGCGTTCCTGATTTCTAAAGCCCCAAACATGGCACTCAGGGAATACTTCCTCTCAGGCAACACCATCCTTCTGTGTGTGGCTTGCAGAGTCGCAGCCACTTCACGAGCGTTGGACTGAGCCATTGCCACTTACTGTCAGTCACGCTACTGTAGACACACCAAAAGAGCACCCCTTTGCCCAAGAAAGAAAATTTTTCTCTTTTTGCAAGGTTGACTCTTCAGCTTCATTTTTTCCTCCCAAGAAACTTAAGTCTTCTCTGTGTTTATATTAACGAAACACCATCAGCATAGCAAAACAGTTGGTTTTAAGCAAACAGCTAGAGGATTAATTATTTCAGAGAGAAATATATATTTGGATAACTATTTGGTCAATTCCGAGTAGATGAATCCTTTGGAAAACCCTCATCAAAATGGATTATACTTTCTGCAGAGCCAGAATATCTGCCAAGAACTTGTACAAAGTAACAACACTGCTTAAAAGTATTATGTTGAAAACTTCTGAAAAATTAGGTTTGAGGTTGCATATTATGAAATACTCTTCTGGGGAAGTGAACTGGCAAAAGTTTGAGAGGCCAGTCATTAGGGGATTAAGTAACCTAACATTCCATTCAGCTGTGTCAATAAAGAGTCTAATCCATTGCAGCTTGCTGCCAAAATGTGAAATTCACACCCTTGGAGAGAAAAGCTTTAATTAGAAAAGCTACCACAGTATGTACTAATCAACCCTCTTCTTGGCCATCATTACAGACATGCCAACAGTTGAATGAACCTTAAGCCTGGGAACCAGGCGGCTGCTGAAAGTTTTTGGAAATAGGAGATCCACCTGAGACAAATTATTTATTATATGTGTGTTCTGGTTTAGTTGCGGCAGGAAACAAAAGTGCAACATGGCTGCTCCTCCCCTTGCCGGGGTGTGGAGGAGAATGAAAAGAAAGAGGCAGAAAACTGGTGGGTCGGGATAAGGGCAGTTTAACAGAACAGCAAACAGAGGGAACAATAACAACAACGATACAGATAAGGAGAAAACACAACACAAACTGCACAACACAGAGAGTCGCCCTCCACGACCGCCACCACGAGCCACGAGTGAGTTCCCACCGCGCAGCTCCCCCCCACCAGAACCCAGCATGATGGCACATGGTATGGAATACCGGGCTCTGTTTGGCCAGGTGGGGTCAGCCCCCCCAGCTGTGCCCCTTCCTGGATTCCGGTGGAAATTAACCCTGTCCTGGCCGAACCCAGCACATTATCCACCCCTTATTCCATACCATATACGTCGTGCCCAGGTCCCCCATTGTCCAGTCGATCACCACCACTTCTCCTGTCTCCAGATATCATTCCCTTAGTCTATGGATCATCACTCTAATGTGTCCGTTGAGTTCATTTAATCCACGACTTCGGGCTCCATCTGTCGTAATGGTCTTCCATGGCAGGAGAGGTGATGTGTGGTGATGGGTGGTCACTTGCTGCATCCGGAGCTCACGGCTGATGTACCTGGTGCAGCTCGTGCCTACAGTCTGCATGAGACGTCGATCTTGATGAGGTTGCTGGGTGCCAGTTGTTGAAAACCAGGTCCAGTCCCATCATCGCTGTGCTCTGCTAGGTTTTCATCGAAAAAGTCCATCCTTCTTTAATCTGGACGATTCTTACTATGCTGCTACTGGTATAACATAACAATTAGAACAGGGATAACAGAGAGTGACAGGGTTATTTGAACAATTAACTTTATACAATTTATTTATTTATGGACTATTCTCACCCAAAATCAAATCCCCATGAGGTACACATCGGACTTCCCCATCCTTCCGCATTA
>Ga0065711_1029329_pt1 | contig 36651 bp, 23 predicted proteins | sample Hoacrofraction12_FD_59098 | JGI IMG/M metagenome (GOLD analysis project Ga0065711, IMG submission 59098) | Hoatzin crop microbial communities from Cojedes, Venezuela - Epithelial fraction 12 v2 (version 2) | ecosystem: Host-associated > Birds > Digestive system > Esophagus > Crop | place... | reverse complement strand
GTTCCGTCTGAACATGAGGAAGAACTTCTTCCCTCTGAGGGTGACGGAGCACTGGAACAGGCTGCCCAGGGAGGTGGTGGAGTCTCCTTCTCTGGAGATATTCAAGACCCGCCTGGACAAGGTCCTGTGTAGCTTGCTGCAGGTGACCCTGCTTTGGCAGGGGGTTGGACTAGATGACCCACAAAGGTCCCTTCCAAACCCGAACATTCTGTGATTCTGTGGTATACTGGTGTGTGGATGGATAATGGAAAATAGAATTGAACTATATTAGGAAAAAAATCCTTCCACCTTAGTTTGACGTTTGGCCATGTCTAGATAACAATTAGCATTCTCTTTCTAAATTTGGAAAATAAGGTTTCATGAACATAGTGATATGCATCAGAAAGATTACAGAAACTGAGTTTTTGAAATACTTCATAATATTGATGTATTTCAGTGTTATTCCATAGCTTTGTGATACGTTACAGTGTCCTAAAGCCACTGACTATTTACAAAAATTTCTGCTTGCAAGAGTTCATAGTTGTGTTTGGGGTTTGGAAATAGAGATGTGATGCCTGAGACAAGAAGAATACAGCACATTCTGATAAAAGCTGTAGCACTTAACTTTTTGAGAACTGGGTGATTAAAAAAAATAAAATAGAAAAATTATTTTTCTTAATTTCTGACTGAGATATAGTGTTTGTGTTGATTGTATACCAGACAGTATTTGGTTTTATTGCTGGTTTCTTTAACCAGGGTTAACTCCTAAAAAACCCCAAGTTTATACACTTTCTGAATTAGGTATAAATGAAACTTTCCTTGAGTTCTGTGTGTTTTTTTAATTCAGTAATGGTAAATAAAAAACAAAATTCCAAAAGCAGCAGGTCAACAGTTTTTCTTTTCATTTACATAGTAGATGAAAAGCATTATAAATACTTTGTGATGTACTAACAAACCTACAGTCTAAATGTGCAGTTAGAGAACTCTCTTAAAAGAAAATTAATTTGGGTGTTTTAACTTGCTTAAAAAAGGTAACACCTGACAGTCTGTTATGAAAGTCTGCCATTATTTTTTTTCTTTTTTTTTCTTTGAGGATAAGAATTTCTTATCTATTGATTTCTTTCTGATTTTACTAGACTACTGTTTGATCATGAAGCCACTTAATTGTATTTGGATTTTTCTGTGTCTTATTTCAGATGGCAGTCCTGAAACTCTTGAAGCACATAAGATAAAGACAGCATTTTTCACATATCCAACGCTAATGGAAATTTGTAGGAGATTAGTCACTCACTATTTCCTGCTGACAGACGAAGAATTGATGATGTGGGAAGAGGACCCAGAAAGTTTCGGTAAGATGTGTGGTATAGTTGGCTGCAGTTTATTTAGATATAGGTATAAGAGTTTCAGACCCGCATTGCCTCTGCAAATTGCTTACTGCAATATTGGCTGTTTTATTTTCTGCAGTCTTGTTACGTAGACAGATATTCCTCCTAGAGATTGTTTGTGTAACAAGGGATTTCTCAGTATTCTATGATAGTCACATATCTAAATACTAAATTTTTTTTGAACCATAGTTGAAATAGTACTTTTTCCTTTTCTTTGTGAAATAATAGCTGTAGAAGAGACCGGAGGAGATTCTTGGAAGTACAGCATCAGAGTAAGTGTTTCAGTTTACAAGAAAACCATTCAGCATTTCTGGATGCATTGCTTTATCGTCTTGTAAGCAAGAGAGAGGGTATTTGGTAGAAAGATAAGCTCACGCTTCTCAAAAAAATCTTTAGTTAAACAAATTTCATTAGAGTTAGTATGAGCATAGTTCATTTATCAGTGTTCAAACCTGTTGGAATACACTGAAAACTATGCACTGCATATTCTAGGAGAGAGGGAAAAGGAGTTTTCTTCAGCATTTATATTGTGTAGTACCTGATGTTTATTAAACCCACTAGAAGTTGTCGCTTCTTTAAAATAGTAACAGATATTATCACTTATGACTTTGTTAGCAGACATGATGAAGGAAGAACATTTCAGACATGTCTATATTAGCGTTCTAATTCGGATCAAAAGTATGCTGTTGTAGTGAATCTCCCAATTATCACTGCTGTGGTTTGCTTTGCGGGGAGATCACAAAGTTTATTTGCTGGATTACTTTCATTTTAAAACTAAAAAACCCAACCCTGTGCATCCAGTGTGTCCCAAGTGCAAATGAGTATTCAGACCAGAGGAATCGACTAGTGCTGATGCAAAAAGAAACTGTGACATACCTACAGTGTGGTCACTGGCTTCTCAGCACCAGCTGTTTCACTCCACAGATCCGTTGTTCTTCTACTGCAGAACTGGCTGATGCAAATACAGCCATCAAAATCTTGCTATGGTTAAGCATACTGTGTAGGAGGAAGAGTGGTATTTTACATAAAGTGTATTTTGCTACAGTGTATTGCAATTTAAATTATGACCTTTAGTATTCAGCACTTAAATTTTAGCATAAAATATATTTTAGTTGCCTTCATTTTGATAGATTCTAAAACACATCTTTTAATTTTTCAGCCATGCACGGAAGTTCTTTTTATTGATATTTTCCATGAATATAACCAGATTCTTACCCCTGTGCTTCTAGAAATGGTTCGCAGTCTACAAGGCAAGTTCTTTAATCAATAAAGGAACTGTAAAATGTAGATTTCATTACATTTGCTTTTGTAAACTGTTCAACATTTTTACTTTGTAATATCTAATTTTATATAGTGCATTCACTTTGTATTTTTGAAAGGGTAAGTGAACATATTAAAATTATTTCTTAACCTACCATAAGGAAAGCGTGATGTGCACCTAGGAAGAGGAGATCCTAAGGATTCTTTACTTTTCATCATGACTGTTTTAGATAACTCACAAAGATTGGGGCATTTCTACTTTCATGAGGTTTCAGGCTTTTTTTGAGAATAGTTGGCAAGCCTAATAAATTCTGTAGGTTGTTTTTTTACTGGGAACTTCCTCTTCAAATGTTGCAAGGTGGTTTATGGTAATTCTGCCATATCTCTGCAAAAACCCTGTAAAAGAAAAAGTCAAAATTACACTGTCATTTTGGAAAGTCTAGAGTACTTTCCAAATCTGAAAAAACTGCTTTAAAAACTTAAGTCTTTTTCTGAAGTCTTCATAGACTGAGGAATGATTGAAGTTTTCTTCACTCCAAAACAGAGTTACATAGTGACCAAAAAAGAGAATGAATGGTAGCTGCCACTTTGTTTTTCCCGTCATTTCAGCTTAGGTTGTTTCCCGAGATTGTATCTTACCTGACTTACAATATTTTATGTTTGAACTTATCAGAATGGATCAGTACGTTCTATTAAATAGAAATAAATACTCATTTTCTGAGGTAGGTTTCTGACTTCACAGGATCTCTCCTTAAAACACTTTGTGTATGTAAGCTGCAGGATGGCTTGCTGTGCTCTGATACTGGGAATGGTAAAAGGTTCCTTACAACGGGGTTGCAAGTTATTTTGTTTTCCGAGAATTATGGAAGCTTACCCTTCCATGCTAAAAGGTACATGCATAGGTTATTTTTGGCTCCTGAAGCCCCAGTAGCCATTTATCGATATTTTCAACTGGAGAGTTACAGTTGAAGATATTAAGAATTCATTAGTTCTTACGATTCTGGAAGAGTTTTAATTATACTTTGTAAGTACTCATGCATACATGTAGGTAGGAACTAGGTCTAGGACACTGTTGGAAATAGTACCACGTGGTCGACAGCATTCAACAGTTTGTGGGTTTTGAGTCTGTTCATTTAAAATATGTGCTTCTGACTTGCATGTTACTGGTAACAATGTTCAGCCTCAAAGAAGTCAGTCAAAAATAGGGTGTGAAAGCAGAGATTTGATTTTAGTATATTCACTGAAGAAAGTATTGAATTAACTGAACTTGAGAATAAAACCAAAATAGCAAAGTAGTCTTAACTGACAGCATACTTGCTTAAAGTGTAAAAGTGCAAAGTTACGTGCATGCTTTGTTTTAGTTATACTTTTTTCTTTATTTTAACTTGGTCTTGTAGGATCTACCAACGTGGAAGATACCAGTGCTATACTGATTAAAGATGCTGGTAAATTAAATTTTACTTTACCTTTGAAGTAACAGAGCTGCTTTTGTGTATGTGCTTGACTTCTTAAAAATTATCTGAAGAATTTGCAATAATTTTTTAAAGACATTTAGAAAGTAGGACCTAAATCCTATTTCTTCTTGCACTTGATGTCAGTCTTTACTTTTCAAAATGCTTATGTAAAAATAGGGTGCTTTTTTGTGAAACAAACCCTTAGACAATCTCCCTTACTGTCCTGTCCTTTCTTCTCTGCAAGTAAATGAGATATGGTGCTTCTATGAAGATAACTGTCCATTTTACAAGGAGTGAGACTTTATGGCAGAAAGGAAGAATCGTCTAAGACCTCCGACAGAACCATTCTTGATGTTAGAATAAGATCTTCATTGGTTTTACGGTTTTAACTATTTTAAAGATTCTGAATTTTCTTCTGTAATACCTTTCTTTTACTGATATTTTCTCTAGAGTTCCCTTCACCATGGCCTTCCTTAGCGTTGTTTTCTTTATTATGTTCAGGTTATCAAAAGTGGTTTTTGAAACTTAAATTAGTTTGATTATTTACTATTAAAAACTAAACATTTAAGCAAGCAGTAACCATATTGTTTTTCCACAGTGTATAATGCAGTTGGACTGGCTGCTTATGAACTATTTGACAGTGTGGATTTTGATCAGTGGTTTAAAAATCAGCTGTTAGCAGAACTACAGGTTTCTCATAACAGGTAAACACCTTGGTCTGTTATGCAGTCATCATTTCAATATGAACTGTTGGTACAAAACTGGTAAGATATAATGTCTGATAATTACAGCGTTGAAAAATACTCAAAATGTAAACATATCTGCTAAATGAGCAGAGGTATGAAAGACATACAGATAACTGATACAATCACAGAAGTGACAGTGTTCCTGACAGTTTATGTTTGAATTACTGTGTGGTCGATACTACCAGGGTTCTGTAAAAATATTGTAAGTCTGTGCTCTTGCATGTATTTGAGTTGACTAAACTTTCCCAGGACAGCCACCTTTGCTCATTTAAAAAAAAGATGTTTAGCCCTGCTGAGACCCCAGAGCCCTTGAGGCAGGAAATGCAACTGAAATCAGTGGAAATAGTCTCTGTAAAACAGTAGCTTAGCCAAAATAATTATTTGTTCTCTACTAGTTTAAATACAAGCCCACTGTAGCACTCTGCAGGTATTTTTGCCAGCAATAAAGAGAGGAAGTAAGGATTTGGGTTGTGTTGTAAAGCATGAATGATTACCGGCAGGTTCTAAATAGAGTATTATATAGACCATCTGCTGTGCATTTTCCTTCTCACCAGGTCTGCTTCACGTGGATGACCTTCACATGAGTACCTTTTTTTTTGTTTACTGGGTATCAGAGGGTATTCTGAAAGATTAGTTTTGGCATCTCAGTACTGAGCTGTCCATCTCTACAACTGACTAGAAGATGATGTTCCTCCCTGTTCCTGAAACTGTCACTCTTCCCTCAGGGGAAGAACAGTGACTGCTATTGTATGTCCTAATCCTCATCAGATGAGTTCCCAGTCACCCTTTGACTCTGAATGACTGTGTCTTATTTTTCTCATCAGTCGTTGGCAGTGACCTTGATGTCCTTTGAAGAACTTTACTGTTTTTTTTTCTTCCACATTTGAAATTCATCTTACCAGACATGATTGTTACCTGAAACATAAACTAATTTGTTTGCTAATACCCTGAGGAGCTACTATAAATTGTAAATGATTTTCCGTAATGAGTTACCAGCCAGCTTTTTTTATTTCCAAATGCCAGTTATAAATACTTTCTTTACAAATACAGGTCAATTTCATGCAGAGTGGAAGATCATACTAAACTTACAGATATTAAAATGCTTCTTTTCATCACAATATAGTTTTTTAAAAAAACAATTATTGACATTTGAATGTATAACCTTACTTCGGAGTCACAGAATAGTTGCCACAGTTGTTTACCTCGTGTCTCCTAATGGTTTTCTTCTTTTTTTGATTAGTCTTTTTTTTTTTCCCTGCAATCTCAACTTTACCTTGGTATCTGCCAATGGGCAAGCACTTTAATGGTTAGGCTGAATGTCAGAAGAGCAGGAAAAAAAGAGATCCTGTGTATATCATTAATCCTTTGTTGTTGTGCCGCACCAACACTGATCTCTGAATAAAGCTGCCATGGTATTTGTAGCACATGCTGGCTTTGGCATTTTTATGCTATCCACCCATATAGCACAAGTAAAACTGACAAAAGTCTTCTATGCTTGATATAGTTGTATTTACAGTAGGGAGGACACCTGATCTAGCCATTTAGTTGGCATTTGTTATATCCCAGGATGAAATTCCTGTGTGGACAGGAGCTTGCAGTAGAAGTCATCCAGAAGTTTGAAGCCTTGTTTGCTTGAACTGCTTCTACTGCCAGCATCATTGGAGACCACCACGGCATTAAGGGAGACAATGTTCATAGTCCAAATGGAGTGCTGGTTGAATGACAGCTTCAGGCATACATGTGCCATTTAGATAATGCAGGTTGGAGGGTGTGATCTGCTGTCTACAGAATGTCCCATGGTGATTAGTGTGCTTATTCACACAGTGGTTCATGTCTGGGAACACAAACCTATGTGTTGTCAGCAGTGACGGTAAAGTTTGCTGCGTTTTGTCTTTGAATGTTTTGTTGTCTGTTGATAGTGAGACTGTCAACCATGACCGTAGTAGTAGGAGAAATATGGGATTAATGAAAAGATATTCTTAAAGATTTTTAGAAACATTGCGAACATTGCATTGCAAAATTTATCACTTGCTACAATATTTAGTTTTGTACTAAGGAGAGACTTTTCTGTAATATGAAAATAGTTTACTGAATACAATCTTTCGTAATAATTCAGTCTTAAAACAATAGAGAAAGTGTCGGTGACAATTAGTACTGTGATATCAAGTAAGATACTTCAGACTTGAATCTCTGAATACTGTCCAGACTGTTTAAAGCTCCCATCCTATGACTATGGCGACAGAAGCTGCCTTATTTTGGAATACGGTCACTCTTCCCACGCTCAATCTCCTTATACTTAGTCCATGTGTGCTCTTAGTGTGAAAGCTGATGATGTTCTAAGAAGTGAGCTTTTCCCAAAAGTAGTGAATGTAGAAAAGATAGGACCTCAAAAATGAGCACTTAAGAACAGAAGGATTTTTAGGAACTTAAGTCCTTTAAAAAAAAACAAAACAAACACAAAAAACCCACCACCAACAAAAAACAAACAAACTAACAAACAAAAAAAAACCCACCAAAACCCACAGAAAACCCCAAGCAAAACCCAAACACACACCCAGCTCCCAAAAACCCAAAAGCATGGGTTTCTTTACCAGATTGAGAGAGCGAGAGAAAGAATATGAAGATGCAAGTAGGGTGTAAGAATTGTACAACAGGTATCTCCAGAGCTGAAAATAATCCTTGCTGTCAGCAGATGGTTATGTACTTATGCCATGTCATTGAAAACTTTTCTTTATGTGATAGTGGTTTGAAAACCAGCTGATGCCAACCTCAAGAAAAACAGCTTAGTTTTTTTAATATTCTGATTTTTACAAAGCTGTATATCGGGCACAAGCATTCTAAGAATAGAAAAAGTGATATCACAGCTTCTCAAATAAATAGAAGGATGTTTTAGTAAAGCAACGTCTTGTGTAACCGGTGCTTCATCATGGATTGTGTGTGCTTCACTGCTACTCAATAATGCCAAGTAATGCTGGAATGTTACTCCTCATTAGCTTTGTGTTACAGTCTAATGAACTGCTGTATACATGCTACTTTCACAACTTTGATATTCTCTGAAGGTGTGCTTTGCTAATTACCTCATGGTTATGAGAATGGGGGAATGAAAATGGGAAAGTTTAATAAATCACATTTGTTAAATGTAAAGAAATCTCACTATCTTTAAATGCTGTCTTGATGGCTTACAAGGCACAGGTTCGTTAAATGAAAAGTACATTTAGGGTAACAAAATCCTGTGAACAGAGTTCATCTTGCCTAACTTTATATGTGTTCAAGGTAAACATTTAAATCTGCACTACTGTTTTTGATCGCCTTTTATAATCAGTGGAGAAAAATAGCAGGTCTACAGAATGCTTTTCTCATTCAGTCTGTTAGGCAATTCAGATCGTTGTTCTGGTTCTTACTTCTTCGCATTGACTCTAAAGCTGTTTGGTTTGTGCCCTTGTTGCAGCAGTGGTGCAAAATTAGATAATGTCAGTTCTTTCTGAAAATAGTTTTAGACCGATAACATGAAATAAAAGGAATGTCAAGGAAATCACTGGAAAGTGTGGTGAAAGCAGTAGACACCAAGTTGGCAGTAATAAATGCAAGATTTATTTTTAGTTTCTTTTACTGGTGTGCTATGTACAGAATAAAATGTATCTCTGGTGAGATCTTCAAGATTCCATCATTTAGGATGAAAGTTATCTTTTTCAGACTAACTTGGTGTTTCCTGAGTCTTCTAGTAAAGAATTTTGATGAAAAAGATGTCTGTGTTAAAGTTCTAAAGTTTCTATTGACAAACTAACGCTTTTAGCAATTATTTTGGAGAATAATGTTTTCCTAGTGATTCTTAGATTTCTTTTTCATCAAAATATTCGAGAACAGCAAGTATAAAGAGTTAAAGAGTACAATTTTTTTTTCCCCCACTTTTAAAGATATAAACCAATACGCCGACGAGTGATTTGGCTGATTGGACAGTGGATTTCTGTAAAATTCAAGTCAGACTTGAGACCTATGTTATATGAGGCAATTTGTAACTTGCTTCAAGACCAGGACTTAGTGGTAAGTATAAAGAAGTAATGTTTTGGATTACATATTTGTTCTTTAAACACTGGTGAAATGTAAATACCCTACCTTATGTAAACTTGATTGAGAACTTCATAACATCACACCTTACAGTTGTTGTGTCTTGCAAAAGGTAGTCTCTTGGGAAGTTGTGGAGGTGTTGAACAATAAGGTCAAAGACATGAAACGAGTGCTTAGGATGTTCATTTGTGATTACTTTGGTGGGAAAATGAATGGCAATAGCAACAGTCTATTTTCTGTAAGAAGAAAGTTGTGAATTATCATGAGAAATTGTTTATAAACAAATGAACATTTTGTGTAGATAAAACAGGGTTATTCTGTAACTAGTCTCTGCATTATACAGTATTATTTAAGCATCAACATAGTTATCTGCTAACAGGATGTGATAAATGGCATTGGTTGCTAAGCTGGTTGAGTACAATTCTGTGGTTTTAAGTTTCAGTTTACCAGCAAGTGAGGTTGAGTTAAGAAACTGGTTTTGCTATGGTTTCTTTGTTTTTTTACTTTCAGACAGACCTAGCAGCCAACAAATAAAACAAATAAACCTAGCTAGTTTGTGATTCCAGATAGCTTTAGTTGAGCAGGATGTGTTTCTCTGTCAATGTTGTGACTATTTTCGTTTAATGCTTTTTGAGCATCTGAATATCTACCAGGGAAGAACATGCTAACCTGAGTTTATTTCATTCTGTGCTTTTTGCGTGATAGGAAGCCACTTCTGTATCGCAAAAGTTTTTGTCACAGGCTAGATATCTTCTTGTTTAATTCATTCTCGACCTTCATGAAGATTTTGCCCGAGTTGTTTCTTCAGGTGATAGCATTTTAGGAGTGCCAAATAAACTGTAAAGAATACTAAAATGAAAGCAAATGAAAATGTTTGAGTTGAACTAACTACATTTCTTAGACGATGACAGAACACATAGAATGATTCAATTGCCAAAACAGCAATTGGTATGATATTGTCAGATATTATGTTGATAATCAAAGTGTTTAATGGATGTATGTGTGATGCTTCTTGACTTTTGTCTTTCAGGTCCGTATCGAGGCGGCTACAACACTGAAGTTGAATATCCTTTTATTGGCAAAGATGTTTGATTAGTTGTTAAGTCAGAGTTACTGGAAAATAAACAATTTTAAACTTAAGAACAAATTCTTCACATTGTAATTTTTGTGTATCTATGGAATATTTGCTTATTTGAGTCTTGTATCCATCTGCAATCTGTATTATTTTTCCTTAATGTTTGTTTACCTGTAGATGACTTTGAGTTCAGAACTGACCAGTTCTTACCGGTAAGAGCATTTATATGGGCATATTCTGATGAGCAGTTAGATCCATAGAGGAAAGCAGGAAGAAGATATTTTCCAACTTCATTTTAAACGAGGAAAAATATAATTTCCAATTTCATTTAAAACTGCACTAACTAGTAATCAGTGTGTGTGTATGTATATTTTTTTTAAGTCTTCACAGGCCAAAACATGTAAAGACTCATGCTGCTACTGTTAAGGTTGTTAATGTGCGATATACAGACAGACAATTCAAAACCTTTTAGTATTATGACTATTACAATTTCCTAGCATTGTGTTAAGTACTATGTATGCTATGTGTTATCAGATGCTAGGTTTCTTCATGCTAAGACAGTAGGAGTGCTATGTTTAACAAACATTATATATGAGCATGTGATTAAAATAGCACCTTGGAAACAGAGACTTTCTTGGTCTCCTATGTTTGTGTTGTTTGCAGTGGTCATTACTGTTGTCATTAAATAAACAATGAAATGTTAGCTGTAAATACAGCAGAGATTTATTTTGATCACTCAAATTTAGCAGGTGTTTTTTCTTATTTGTTTATGACTTCCATGTTAATTGCAGCTCTCTGGAGAACAAATAAAACAAAAATGCAGAGTGTATCTACGTGGTAAACATTGGAGTTATTTAAGATGTCTTTTTCAGTTCAGTGTCTGAACGTTTCCTGTGAATCTAACAAAGTGTTCCTTCTGAAGAGATGACCTTCAGCTTTATAGTATTTTATCTGTGAAGTCATGTTTATGATTACCAAAACATGAAAGTGATGTATGTTCAAATTGATCATGTTTGAACTGTTTGTAAGAGCATATCTGAATTTTTTTCTTGTTTACACGGTGATTGACTAGTGTGCATTTTTGCAAATGAAAGAGTAACATTTTGCACAGATTGTAAGTGTCTTTCAAAGTTCATAGATGTCTTAGATCTGTAACTGTACAGGAAAATCACAAATTCATGTCACCAGTTGTATTTTTGATGGTCTAATCTGTAGCTGGTTTTATTTTTTCTTTTAGTATCTGGAATCCATGTTTACACTGCTCTTTCAGCTGCTTCAGGAAGTAACCCAGTGTGACACCAAAATGCATGTTCTTCATGTTCTGTCTTGTGTGATTGAAAGAGTCAATATGCAGGTATTTTTTAATATATTTCAGTGTTAACTTTATGCAAAGAACACAAGAGGAGGACGGGATGTTTTTGGCTTACACAAAAATAGTAGAAAAATGTCATTGATTAATAGAGTGGCTATTGTTATGGTAGATGCCTGCATTGTTTGCATTACTTGGTTCTCTTTTCACTTTTCAGTTCTCATTTATCTTTTGTGTAAATGTTCTTGCTCAGTTACTACTTTTTTATTTGCTTTGTGTTTTTTAGAGTACAGAAGGTCTTTCGCCGCTTAATGCATTTCTTGCAGTTTTATTTTTTTAGTTGTAATTTGTTCTAGTTGTCTGATCTTATATCTGAACTAGTATGTTATTAAATCTTACATATTAAAAGGAACATTTGGGTGGACAAAATGCTTCACACTCCTAGGGACTCTGCAGTTAAATTTGTAGTCTCTCATTGGCACTGGTATAGATTACGATTGCCCATACAGCAGTCTCCTGAACTGCATGCGAAGTTTCATGTTCACATTATGAATTTTCAGTACTTCCTTCTTGTTGTTGAAGTATATTCTTCAGATTATACATAAAGAATTTGAAGATGTTTTTGCAGCATTAAAAAATGTATTGATGACTGCGTTTATCTTGGGGTTTTTTTTCGATGTTACTGTATTAAAGACAGAGATAATGCATAGTTTTGAGCTTATCTCATCTTTCTACAAGTAATCCTGTCTAAGAGCCAAATGAAGCTTTCCTAATTGTCCTGGTAGGAAAAATCAACATGACAGCAAATTTCCCTGCTTTTTAGATCATGTAGAGAAGCAGCAGAAAAAACAAGTTGAGAGAGAACCTTTGAGTCTCTTTAGATAAATTCCTGATTAAATGCTTTAGAAGACAAAAAAGTTAACCTTTTAGTATTGTAGAGTATGCTGTTCAGAGATTATTCAGCATTATTTTTCTTTTTACTGGGACAGTTTCTGGCCTTCTTAAAGGATGCTGTTATTTAGAAATCCTGACTGGGTGAAGAATATATTAATATGAAAATACCTCTGGTTATAAAATTAAGTATTTTTTGTGTTCTTTTTACTACTTAAACCTGATTGCTGTGCACAAACCGTGAGTAATACGCTCTTTTCAAACCACTGTGCAGTCAAAAGTTACTTCAGTCACAAAGTACAGGATATGGTGTTTCAGGAAGAGGAAGGAGAAGTAAATTAAAGCAAACTCTTTATTTTCATTGTGACAAAAGCAGCTCTTAAACATTTCAGGAATTGTGCTTGGGGTAAGTTAATGGCCTTCTTCCACACTGTGAAAACCAAATTTGTGTTCTGAACTTCAGATACGACCGTATGTAGGATGTTTGGTTCAGTATTTACCGCTCCTTTGGAAACAGAGTGAGGAGCACAATATGCTACGATGTGCCATTCTAACCACCCTAATCCATCTCGTCCAGGTAAGGGGTCAGAATCACATAAATGTTGTCAGTATCTCCTACAGTTCTTTCTAAGACATGCCTACATGTTCTCTGTGTGTGTGTGTATGTATGTATGTAGGTAAAATTAAGGTATATTTTGGTTTTGTAGGCTGTTTCATAATGCTTTCAGTCTTAAAGACATGGTTCTCCGATAGTGGTGGTAAACATGGCTAATGTTAAGCACTTAACTATTTTGTTTCCAGGGGCTTGTTCAGGAAAAGCAGTCCTTTAGGCAGATTTGCTTGTGTTCTGGAGGGTTTTGGTTTTGTGATACTGGAATTGAACCTGCTCTAGTGACTTTATGTGAAGGAGCTTGTTCTGGCTTCCTGTGTTTCCCAGCTGGTATTAGGAGAGTCAGTCTTACGATCATCATGTATGGTTCAGACTTGATTATGCAGTGTAGGCACATCTCTTTCCCTGTTGCTTTCCATTCAACTCCTAGAGATGTGGAATTTGTATTTCAGTTGCATACTTTCTGTGAAGATGAGCCATTTTTAAATCATAGGCCAAGATACGGGCCACCACAACTTTTGCTTTGCCTGTTCTTTAAATCTGTGTTTTAATTCAGATTGGCATAAAATGTTTCTTGTTTAAATCATAACTGTTAGCTGTAATGTCTCTCAAGGGTGTTGTGGGCGTTGACTAATTGTGGGTCAGCATGTTTGTTTAGAATTCCAACCCTTTTATTGTTAGTATTTTTACCATTACCTTTCTACTGCATTATCTCTGATACTTGTTATGTCCTTTCGCAATGATTTCTGCAACACTTTTATATAACATATGGGAAAAAATACTTTATTTCATCCTTTCTTAAATTTCCAGCTTTTCTGATGTTGTCTTCTGCTTTGTTCATATGTTATATGACATAAAGATAATGGCAGCTCTGAGCTGCCTGCTTTGTTATGTAATCAGTTTGTATCACATCCTGTTACTTGTTTTTCAATCTCTTTGATTTTGTTTTTCTTCGAGAATTTATCTGTGTGCATTATTTTTTTCTATAGCTATACTCGAATATCTCCTCTTTTTAATGTCCGTTTTAAAAAGAAATGATCAGAACTATTAAAATGTCTGTGAGCCAGAGACTACTATTGCCCTGCCTGTGTTTGGGACTGTGGCTTCGAAGTGCACTAGGTGACAGTAATACTGACAATAGAGGTGAAACATAGTGATTCTCACACCATTGTTTTTCTGTAGACTTCTTTTTTGGGGAGTATATCTGTAAGTTATAGGGCACTTTTCCTTTCCAGAATATATTGCTTGCATTTATCAACATTAGGTTTCGTCTGCCTGTAGTTGTTTGTTTAGGTAAGTTAATATTGAGTTTACTTAGTGTCTTACAGTTGTCAAAGCTAAATAAATCTAGAGAACTTTTGGTCCCAGATTTTGCCATATAACATTAATTCCTATGTTGACCAACATTGTATCTAAATGGAAGTTGCTGGTAGTATGTAGTCAGATAAATGAGTTTTGACCTTTTTAGAATCATAGAATCATATAGGTTGGAATATACTTTTAAGATCAGGTCCAACTATAAACCTAATACTGCTAAGTCCACCACTAAACCATGTCACTAAGTGCCACATCTGCATGTCTTTTAAATACCTCCAGGGATGTTAACTCCGCCACCTCCCTGGGCAGCCTGTTCCAATGCTTGACAACCCTTTCAGTGAAGAAATTTTTCCTAACAGCCAGTCTAACCCTTCCCTGGAACAACTGGAGGTTGTTTCCTCTTGTCCTATCACTAGTTACTTTGGAAAAGAGACCAACACACAGCTCGCTACATCCTCCTTTCAGGTAGTTGTAGAAAGCGATAAGGTTTTCCTTCAGCTTCCTTTTCTCCAGGCTAAACAACCCCAGTTCCCTCAGCTGCCCCTCATAAGACCTGTCATCTGGACCCTTCACCAGCTTCGTTGCTCTTCTCTGGACACGGTCCAGCAACTCCACGTCTTTCTTGGAGTGAGGGGCCCAAAACTGAACACATTATTTGAGGTGTGGCCTCACCAGTGCCGAGTACAGGGACATGATCACCTCCCTACTCCTGCTGACCACACCATTCCTGTAACCAGCCAGGATGCCATTGGCCTTATTGGCCACCTGGGCACACTGCTGGCTCATGTTCAGCCGGCTGTCGACCAGCACTCCCATGTCCTTTTCCCCTGGGCAGCTTTCCAGCCACTCTTCCCCAAACCTCTGTAGCGTTGCCTGGGGTTGTTGTGACCCAAGTGCAGGACCTGGCACTTGGCCTTGTTGAACCTCCTACAGTTGGCCTCAGCCCGTTGATCCAGCCTGTCCAGATCCCTCTGCAGAGCCTTCCTACCCTCGAGCAGATCAACACTCCCACCCAGCTTGGTGTCATCTGCAAACTTACTGAGGGTGCACTTGATCCCCTCATCCAGATCATTGATGAAGATATTAAGCAGAACTGGCCCCAACACTGAGTGCTGGGGAACACCGCTTGTGACCTACTACCAACTGGAATTAGTTCTGTTCACCACAACTCTTTGGGCCCGGCCATCCAGCCAGTTTTTTACGCAGCAAAGAGTGCGCCTGCCCAAGCCACGAGCAGCCAGTTTCTCCAAGAGAAAGCAGTGGGAAATGTTGTCAAAGACTTTACTAAACTCCATGTAAACAACATCCACAGCATTTCCCCTCATCCTTGAAGCAAGTCACCTGGTCATGGAAGGAGATCAGGCTGGTCAAGTCCTACCTTTCATGAAACCATGCTGGCTGGGCCTGATCGCCTGGTTGTCCTGTATGTGCTGTGTGATGGCACTCAAGGTGTGCTGCTTGGGGGGGGGTTGATTCTTTATGGTAGCATGCATCTCTTCCCTGTTTCTTTATACATGTACAATGAATTCCCTAAATCCTCTAGAGGCTTACTGTAATGCCTTGGCAGAGAATTGTGAGAGCCTATAGAAATTGTTAGCTATTTGCTTTATCCAGACATGGTAGTTAAAATTAACTGAATTTCTTATCAGTTTGGCTGTGGCCGGCACCAAAGGGCCATGTGGTCGCTCTACCACCCCTCCCCCCACAGGGGTGGGGAGGAGAATGGAAAGAAGAAAGGCAAAAAACTGGTGGGTCAGGATAAGGGCAGTTTAACAGAACAGCAAACAAAGCCAAAAGTAACAACAACGATACAGATAAGGAGAACATACAAAACAAACTGCGAAATGCAGAGAGCAACTCTCACCGCCCGGTGCCCCGCACCTCCCAAGCCACGACTGCCTTCCCCCCGCCAGCTCCCCCACCGGAGCCCAGCATGATGGCACAGGGTATGGAATACCTTGTTCTGTTTGGCCAGGTTGGGTCAGCCCACCTGGCTGTGTCCCCTCCTGGCTTCTGGTGAAAATTAACCCTGTCCTGGCTGAACCCAGGACAAAGTGAAGGAAAAGATCTTGGTATAATTAAATAATCCTTTCATCTGAAATATCTAGAAAAATCTGTACTTTTGGCAGTAAAAACACAATTAAAATGCAGTATGTTTATGAGAAGAGATTGACAAATAAAACAATACACAGTTATGTTGCCTGCAGAATCCATGCTTTTAAGCACTTCTTTAATAAGGGTGTATGGCATTGTACCTGCTCCAACCGCTACTACATCTCAAAAAAGATGTAGTAGGACTAGCAAAGATCAAGAGAAGTGCTCCTAGGATGTAGGGCAGTGTCCATACAGGAACAGATTGAACCTGCAGGCAATTTGGAACTTGCAGGAACATGTGACTACGAGGATAGTGTTGTAGAGGTGAACAGTGGAGAGAAAGTGGAAGGGGAATGGTTAGACATTAGAACTAAAGGAAAAATCAGGGTTCGTTCAATAGTGGAATTAGTTCAAACAAAGAGAAAACATGTTTTCATAATAACAAATTGTGGATATTGTTGCTATTGGCCCTTGCGGAGGCCAAAACTATAGGTTTATAGTTCGATATAGATGCAAAGAGATTAGCCAAATTTATGGAAGATTCCTTTTCTTTTAAGGCAAGTTTGTTTAAATAAATAATTCCACAAAGAAGCCTTAACTTAGAAACATGCTAGAATTTTAAAGTTAACAGTTTCAAAATGTAGTAATTATGAAAAAGTGGCATTCAGTTAGCCTCAGTTCTCTTAAGTAGTAGTATTACAAAAAAGACAGTAATTTCCAATTTAAGAATTCCATTCCTTTTAGGATTATTTTTAATTTATGATTAGTTTTGACAATAGTTATGTTTAGCTTATTTTAAAAACTGGGTTTTCTTGTTAAATGATTGCTGAAATATTTTTTTACTCTGCATTCTTGTGAAGATATCTGTCATCAGTCTATGAATCTTTGCGTAACAATGAAAAACGTTCTCTTGATTCTTAGAATATGTCAAAATATTTAGTAAGTGCTAAAGTCCAAAGAGTAGTTCTTTCCTTGATCTTTAAAACATTTTATTCAATGTTAGTCGTTCAGTATTTGATAGATATGTGACTTTTTCCAGAAGGACAATGACCAGTGAATGTTTTTAGGAATGTGTATTGTCTAGCCCTTTTTCTTTCAGACCATTGATAAGCTGATTGTTTTCAAAAAACTTTTGTGATTTTCTCAATACATGTTGAGAGAAAGCTCAGGAGTATCAGACTATTGTGTTATTGTATGAAATGGATGTAAATTCATGGAAGACTTCAAGCACCCCCATATCTGTTGGCAGGACTACACAGCAGGGCATAAGCAATCCATAAGTGCTGATGATAGTTTCCTTCTCTAAGTGATAGAAGAGCCCACAAGGAGAGGTGCTATGCTGGACCGTGTTCTCACTAACAAAGAGGGGCTGGTGAAGCCCAAGGGCAGCATTGGCTGCAGTGCCTATGAAATGGTGGAGTTCAAGATCCTTAGAGCAAGGATCCTCACCGCCCTGCACTTCAGGAGAGCAGACTTTGGCCTGTTCATCTACCTGCTGGGTAGAGTACCATGGGACAATGCCCTGGAGTGAAGAGCAACTCAAGAAAGATGGTGAATATTCAGGGATCACCTCCTCCAAGCTCAGGAGCGATGTGTCCCAATGAAGAGGAAGTCAGCCAAAAATGCCAGGAGGCCTGCATTGATGAGCAAGGAGCTCCTGGACAAACTCAAACACAAAAAGGAAGCCACCAGAGGTTGAAAGCAAGGACAGGTGGCTTGGGAGGAATACAGAGAGATTTTCTGAGCAGCCAGGTATCAGGTTAGGAAAACTAATGTCCTGATGGAATTAAATCTGGCCAGGGATGTCAAGGGCAACAAGAAAAGCTTCTGTAGGTACGTTGGTGATAAGAGGAAGGCTAGGGAAAATGTGGGCCTTCTCTGGAAGGAAACAGGAGACCTGGTTACCTGGGATATGGAGAAGGCTGAGGTACTCAACAACTTTTTTGCTTCAGTCTTCACCAGCAAGTGCTCCAGCCACGCCACTCAAGTCACAGAAGGCAAAGGCGAGAACCGGGAGAAAGAAGAATTGCCCACTGTAGGAGACGATGAGGTTCTAGACCATGAAGTGTGTCTGCGGCTCCTGAGGGAACTGGCAGATGAAGTTGCTAAGCCACTATCCATAATATTTGAGAAGTCATGGCAGCGCAGTGAAGTTGTCACTGACTGGAAAAGGGGAAGCATAACCCCCATTTTTAAAAAGGGGAACAAAGGGAGACCCTTAGAAGTATAGGCCAATCAGTCTCACCTCTGTGCCCAGCAAGATCCTGGAGCAGATGCTCCTGGAAACTGTGCTAAGGCACATGGAAATAAGGAGGTGATTGGTGACAACCAACATCGCTTCACTGAAGGCAAATCATGCCTGACAATGTGGTGGACTTTTATGATGCGGTTACTGCGCAACTTACCTGAACTTGAGCAAAGCATTGACACTGTCCCGCACGACATTCTTATCTCTAAATTGGAGCGACATGGATTTGATGGGTGGATCACTTGGTGGAGAAGGAACTGGCTGGATGGTCACACACAAAGAGTTGTGGGCAACAGCTTGATGTCCAAGTGGAGACCAGTGACGAGTGGCACTCCTCAGGGGCTGGTAGTGGGACCAGCACTGTTTAACATCTGTGTCATAGACATGGACAGTGTGATTGAGTGCACCCTCAGCAAGTTTGCTGATAACGCCAAGCTGTGTGGTGCGGTTGACATGCTGGAGGGAAGGGTTGCCACCCAGAGGGACCTTGACCGGCTTGAGACATGGGCCTGTGTGTGAACCTCATGAAGTTCAGCAAGGCCAAGTGCAAGGTCCTGCATGTGGGTCAGGGCAATCCCAAGCACAAGTACAGTCTGGAGTGGATTGAGAGCAGCCCTGAGGAGGAGTACATCGGGATGCCGGTTGATGAGAAACTCAGCATGACCCAGCAATGTGCCCTCACAGCTCAGAAGGCCAGCCATATCCTGGGTTGCATCAAAAGCAGTGTGGTCAGCGGGTTGAGGGAGGAGATTCTGCCCCTCTACTCCACTCTGGTGAGACCTCACCTGGAATCCTGCATCCAGCTCTGGAGCCCTCAGCACAGAAAAACGTGAAGCTGTTGGAGCAGGTCCAGAGGAGGGCCACCAAAATGATCCGAGGGCTGGAGCACCTCTCCTGTGAGGACAGGCTGAGAGAGTTGGGGCTGTTCAGGCTGGGGAAGAGAAGGCTTCAGCGAAACCTCAGAGGAGCCTTCCAGTACCTGAAGGGGGCCTGCAAGAGCTGGAGGGGGACATTTTACAAGGGCATGTAGTGACAGGACAAGGGGCAATGGCTTTAGACTGAAAGAGGGTAGATTTAGATTAGATACAAAGAAGAAATTCTTTACAGTGAGGGTAGTGAAGCACTGGAACAGGTTGCCCAGAGAAGCTGTGGCTGCCCCCTCCCTGGCAGTGTTCAAGGCTGGGTTGGCTGGGGCTTTGAGCAACCTGGTCTGGTGAAAAGTGTCCCTGCCCATGGCAGGGGGGTTGGAACGAGGTGATCTTTAAGGTCCCTGCCAACCCAAACCATTCTGTGATTCTATGGGAAGTTCAACCTTTGATTTCTTGAATGCATGTTTACACTATGCTAGTAGAACAGCATCAGAGATCTTTTTCAATGCTATTCTTGAAGTTCTTCATTTTAGTTTTTGAACTGTTTTACGTTTTCTATTTACTTTTGTAGGGACTGGGAGCAGACAGCAAAAATCTGTACCCTTTTCTACTTCCGGTTATTCAGCTAAGTACGGATGTTTCACAGCCTCCACATGTCTATCTTCTGGAAGATGGTTTAGAGTTGTGGTAAGAATGTGTTTTATGAGCTTCTAATTTTTAAAATGTTCACCAGAAGTATAAAAAAGATTTAAAAAATGCTTGGACTGCATTAAGAATTTAGATGTTCTTGTTATCTTACCTTAATATCATCTATGTCATACCTTTTCTAAGAAGAGAGGTGGTTAGGCAGTTAATAAAAGAAACAGAATTAAAAATAACTGAGTAGGTAATCCATTTCAGGCAGTTGATAGTGAGGTACAGTTCTGTTGCGGTAGTGAACAAAAAGTTTAGAGTCATTATAGTGTGTATGCTAAACCAACAATTTGACATGCTTGACTTCAGGAGCACAATGACCCAGTGATTCTCAGAGCTGGTGGCTGGAAGAGATGGCAAGTTTACAAGGATAAAATACAGAAGTTATCTTCCAGATATCGAGCTATTTGGTGGCTGAACATAAAACAAGAAGTGGCACTGTGATCAGTTTGCCATGAGCCAAATTTGCTTCTGGTGCAGCTGACACTCTAGGAGGAGGAAACTGTTTACCTGGACCGAATTCAGCATGTCTTTCTTGCGGAATAGGAATATACTGAGTTTGTTGTGAAATAGTGAGGGATTTCTGTGATCTGAATTGTAGATGGGCGTTTGAATTCCAAATATTTAACCTACAAATGATCTGCTCTATGTGCAGCAAAACTAAGTTTTATAATTCTGTTGGTAGTGGAGCAGGAAGTCAAAGTGCAAACTTCACAACCTTTAAGACAGAGGCCTTTATAATATAGCAGTTGAGAATTTTTATATCTTCCTAATAATACTGATGTTGGGGTTGTTATTCTGATGCCTATGCGGAAGAATGATATTTTAAGATGTCCTAGATCATCAGAGGAACCTGGATCGAGCTGGCAGAGGGAACTGGGACTCTAATATCTTCTTGAACCAAGAGCAGGAGAACAGCTAAGATACATTATATATTCAGAAGTATTATTTAAATACAGTAATCCCACACCTAAGATCTAGGAACAAACTGGAATGTGTTGCTGTGGCTTTAAGTATGAATTTAATTTATAGCTACTGTTTTCAGACATCAAGAATTTTAGTTTGCTGTAAACAATGCTGAGCACATAATTGTGCTTTTATGTATGGTAACCACTGCATCATTGCAGACCTGAAAAACAAACAAACAAAAAAAGTAAAGGTTTGAGCTGGTTGCCACCACAGCTGCTCCTTTAAGCTGTAGAGCACTACACACATTGTCCTCACACCATGAATATTCCTCTCTACCCACCTTCTCTGAGTTCACAAGCTGGGTACTTGGGCATTCTGACTGCTGCATTTTGGAGGTTATGTTGTCTTTATAAAAAGACACTAACATGTTTTTCCTTCTTTTCCTACCTTAGCAAGACCCATGCCTATACTCATGGGTGTGTTGCAAGGACTGCTGCTGCACTTGAAGTATGCTTGAAGTAGTTGTTACACACTATTTAAGGATCATATAGATGATTACTAGCATTTAGTGTTTTATAGCTGTCAAAATGATTGGTTAATGTTCTTCATAGATCACCTAAAATATTTTGCTTAATGTATTCCTAGGTTAGTGACGTTGGAGAATAGTCCATGTCTTACACCAGAGCTCCTGAGAATATTTCAGAACATGTCTGCCCTTCTTGGTAAGTCTTATACTAACAAAATTTCTGGATTTTTTTTCTACGGCTTGTGTTGTTCATGCATGAAGTAATGCTGCTGTGGCTACAAGAACTAAGGGAGCTTTCAAAATTGTAATTATTGAAAAATGAAGAACAGATTTTTATTGTTTGACTTCTCAGTTTTCTGCAATACTTGTTACTTACTTACCCTGGTTCTCTATTTTTATAAATTGAAGTTGCTTTGTATCCAGAAGAGAAGATAAATTTCAGTTTATCATTTCAGAGTTTTTTTTTTTAAGAAGTTGCTGAAATTTGACATGAAATATGAAGAGTTTTAGTGATGCTGATTATATGGAATGCTTGCCTGTTCTGCTTACAACCAGAATGATGATTTCTATTCATTAGCTTTTCCATTATTCAGTTAATAACTGTGTAGTATGTTTTCAAATTACCTCAGTTTGTCTATAAGCGTATTGGTCAAGCAGCGCTGCAATTAAAAGCAGTGGTTTTGTCTGAGTTGCTGATAAAATATGAATATGAGGATTAAGATTAGATTTTTTCAATTGATTGTTGTTTTCAGCACTTAATATTTTACTCTGACTAAAGGTCAATAGAATGTTACGTCATGGTGAGTAGGTGCAAGATGACGCCTTCTGTTATTTCTACATGTATACTAGATCTCTAATGTCAAACCTGCTCAGGAAAGTAGTGTTTTGTAGTGGTTTCAGTGTTTAACTCCAGAGCTACCTCTTAAGTTCTGTAGCTGCCAAGTACTTACTGTTTGTCTTCATGCGTGTCTGCACAGCTACTCTTCCTCGTTCTACGTTAGTAGTAGATAGTATCTGCTACAGGAAGCTTGCACTGTACAGGTGGTTGTGATTTTTGTAGTTGTGTGAGATTGCCAATCTGCTGGAGTTAAATGCAGAAATATTTCCGCCCCAACCTGTCCTCCATAGTCTTCATGTGGTACTTTCCAGGATAGACATGAGTGTGAAAGGAAACCTTGACATGGTCACCTAACAAAAGGTGGAGGTATTCAGGAGTATTCTGCACTTGTTAAAATGTCCTCAGTTTATGAATAAATCCGGGAGAATAGTTATGCTCTGCTTTGGAAAAAATGTATCCTCAAGAGAATGTTCCTTGTTCTGAAAAATCCAAGCTATTGTATGTTGCTGGTAGAGCAAGTAGTACAGTTAAGCTAAGTAGGTTTTCCTTAAGGAGAGGCTTCAAACACATATCAAACTTTTTTTTTTTTTAATCAGGGATGGGGATGAGTGGCAAAACCACAACAGCTAATGTGTAATCATAGACTGATTTCCCTATATAGACTTCTGGTACTACTTACTGAGCATTTTTTTGAGAAACTTATTTTTCGAGTGTCATGTCGGTCAAAAATTTTGATTGCTGTAGGCAAAAATGTTCCATGTTTTGCCAGAAAGTAGAAACCATTCTGTTATGCTCTTGCCTGCAGTTCCCTTCTGTTTACATCAGGAGACTTTAGCTGAACAGCCTCCACATGACATAGCCGTGTTGAAACAGAGTTTGAATTTTGGATTAGTTCTACCCTTATTTTAAAACTTGGTAGTATTGCACTGGTTTTGTAACTACCATACAGTACCCCTCAGGCAGCTACCTCATTCAGTCAGTATACCTGAAGAAGGGATACTTCACTTAAATCCAGTGCAACAGCACAGTTTAAGATGCAGCTCTTGCCAAAGAAAATGTATTGATCCATGATGATCAGCTGTACAAGTCAATTAAATAACTGTTCAATCCTAGTTCTGTGGTATAGTTTCTCCAAGATACAAGTAGCAGTATTCATCTGAAACTTCCAGCACTTCAGAACAAGCACTTCCTATCCTTCTCACCGTGGTGACGCAGCTGTCAGGACAATGTGGGAAGTCTGCTGTTTTCAGTTGCACAAATGCAGATAATAATTCAAATTTTGAAATACTCAAATTTACAGTTTCAGAATTGGAAAGTCTTGTGTGTCTGAACTGTCTGATATCGGGCAAACCAGAAAACCTCTTTGAGACTGGTTCCCAATTCAGCCTTAAATTGTGAAAGTGGAAACCAAAGGGCAGATTTGGTGAAGGAAAGTTCGAGAAAATGAATCTAGTAGATTCACCTCTGTGCCTGAGAAGACCATGGAACAGATTCTTCTAGAAGCTAGGCTAAGGCATATGGAGGACAGGGAGGTGATTTGTGGGAGCCAGAATGGCTTCACCAAGGGCAAGTCCTGCCTGACCAAGCCAGTGGCTTTCTATGTTGGAGTGACTTCAGTACTTAATGGGGGCTTATAAGAAAGATGGGGACAGGCATTTTTAGGAGGACCTGTTGTGATAGGACAAGGAGTAATGGTTTTAAACTAAGGAAGGGTAGATTTAGACAGATACAAGGAAGTGAGTTTTTACACTGAGGGTGGTGAAACACTGGAACAGGTTTCCCAGTGAGGTGGTGGATGCCCTGGCCCTGGAAATATTCCAGGTCAGGTTGAACGGGCCTCTGAGCAACCTGATCTAGCTGAAGATGTCCTTGCTTATTGAACGGGTTTTGGACTAGCTGGCCTTTAAAGGTCGCTTCCAGCCCAAGCCATTCTATGATTTGTTGAGTGCCTTGCTTGTGGCTTTCGGAGCTGGATGGAGAACTAGCAACAAGGTACTCCAGAATAGTATTTTGTTGAAAATACAGTCTAAGGAGTATGAACCTCCTTGCCTTTAGTTTCTGAGTTTATTCTTACGGAATGGAATTACTCCATACAGGTAATGTAACTACTTTTCTGGTGTGTTTAACTGCTCCATCAGCATTTAAGTCCAGAAGAGGTGTCCTCTTAGAGGTCAGCTTGAATGAACTAGAAGAGCTGGAAGGGAGAGAAATTCATACATGAAATGTTTGTATATTAGAGGTATATAGCAGACACTGTCCCGCTGAAGAGGAGGAAGCAGGTGTGGCAAGAAGTCATTGAACCAGAGTGGGAGAGTGAGATGTTTTATCTTCTTCATGGCCAAAGTATAGCATTTTTAAGTATTGCATAAATGTTACTTCTTAGAAGTATTAATATACAAGAATAGGTGTAGTGGTTTTGCCTCAATTTGCAACAAAGAACCACACAGTTACCCTCTCACTCATTCCCCCTCGCTGGTGGGATAGGAAGGAGAATCAGAAGGAAAAAAGGCAAAAACTCGTGGGGTGGGATGAGAACAGTTTAACAGAATGGCAAAGCGAGAAGAAAACAACAACCAATAATACTGAAAAAAAAAGCATATGCAACATGCAGTGTTCTCACCACCCGATGCTCGGCTTGCTCCTGACTAGCAAAAGCCTCTGCTTCAGCTGGCTCCCCACTTAAATACTGAGCATGACATCACATGGTGTAGAATATCCCGTTTGATTAGCTGTATGGGTCAGCCCAACCAGCTTGTTTTGAAAATTAACTCTGTCCCAGCTGAACCCAGGACATAGGGGACAAACTCCTGTGGGAAATGAACAGTGTATGTAAAGATACAGTGCAGCTTTGATAACTCGGACCCAAAGGCACCATAGAAAATAATATTCGTAACCCTTTATGTGAAAGTAGACAGTTTGGTTATGTTTACAGAGGTACAGACAATAGCCTGGGTTGCGTGTTACTCAGATTGTCGGTTATTTGTTATGTTGTAGCTTTTCCTTTGTGTTAATTGCCTTTGCAGGCAAGGTCCTGTAGGACTTGATTGTGACTGTACACAATATTTTTTTTCAGAAAATTCAGGAGGTATGCAGTGATAGATTGCTGGTTCTGATTCAGGACCCTTAAGAGCTCTTCGAGCGTCTTAGTGTTTCAGTGTTTCCCGTTGTATTTTGGAGTTTAGCTTAACCATCAAAGTACAAAGCTTGATTTATGATTTCTTTGCTGTAACAGTATGTTTTCTTCAGCAAAGAGATATAAAACTGAATGAGATACACTGTTTGCAGATTATGTCTTCAGAGTGTGTTATGGATATCGCTTCACAGAAAGGGGTTGTGTATTTTTTTCCTGTTGGTGAATGCATATATGGATGACTGCAAATTAATATATTCTCTGTTGCACAATTTTTTAAAGGTTCTCAATATGCTTGCCAAGACTATGTACTGTACAAGCACTTGCTTTTCTATCATTGCTTCCTGGCCCACCAGTAACACCTTAGAAACCTGAACTTTGAAGGCCTCTGTGCTGCCTCCTCTTGTGCTTACTGTACCGGAATTGACTGTCTTATTGACAAGAATGTACCTTCAGTGTTCTTTGACTTTCATTCCTAACTTGAATCTACAGCCTAGAGAAGTAATTGCTTGCCATTTCTTCTACATCTTTCAGGAAGCTGTTTTTAAAATATGCTTGTTTGTTGGCAGGCAATTCCAATGTGTGATGCAGTAAAAATTGGTTTGAGATTTAGATAAAGATTTTTTTTTTTTTCAGTGGTTTGTTCATGCTAGGTTTTTGATTATTTGAAAGTGTCTTTGTCATGGCCATGTCACAAGCCTGTAGCGTATGCCACCATAAGTATAAGTCAGTGCAGTGACACCTCTTTAATTTTTAATGGTCAACTGAAAGGGGGAAAAACACAGAAATGTTTCTGTGTTTTCTTTTTTAACTAGTCTGAAAGTAATATGCAGTTACTCCTTTCCAGATATATTTGTCATTCTGAAAAGAGCTTTTCATATCCATTTCAGGATACTTCTTCTGTTGGAACTGGATGTCAGAGGAGTTGTACAGATCAACTAGATTTGTCTTTTAAAGTAATCAATACTATCCTTAAGTCTTAAAGATACAGGAGTAGAATGTTGCATTTGATATGAAGGCTTGATTTCACTTGCATAACTGACCTTTCTTCAAAGATTGTGGTGCTATCACTGATGTACAATAATGGTTGACAGCGTAATTGTCGTATTTGGTTTTCATACCAGCACGGCTGCTGGTGTTTAAATTCTGTTGAAATATAATTGCCTTGTAGAGGGCTTGCAGATGTACTTTAATACGTCTCTCAGTGCAGCAGATTGAATAATGTGGAATGGAGGAATACATTAATCCTCTGAGGATGGATGCGTTTTTGCACTGAGACTACTTAAAATGATAGCTGAATCTGATACGATTTCAGGTTGGGAATATGGTCCAAGTCAAGACATACCTGTTTCAAGAAGCATCAGGTTTAATGTGCCTGTGCTGTACTTGTAAAAGTAGTCGCAAAAAACAGGTTACTGGAACTGGAATAATTCCTCTGATGGCCAGCAAGACCCAGAGGAGCACGTTAATTCAGAAAAAGATATGTTTAATTCGGGAAAACCTGGCAAGAGAATAGATGCATAATTGCTTATTAAGTACAATCACTTAAAGGTGGTATCTTTGTCGAAGAATGCTTTTGCTAAACATTGACCTTTATGCACAGATGAGTAACGAAAGTGCAATCATTTCTGTAACATCTATCTTACCCATTTTTTCCTCCTGGCCTGAAGAAAGTTATGGAAAGCTTGATAGCACTTCACGTTTATATGACCACTTCATTACAATTTGTCTGCTACAGCAGTGTCTGCAACTTAAAATATGGTTGTATCCAGTAAGAATAAAAACAACCTGCAGACCTCTAAGCAGAATGCAGTAACTTCAGGAAATGTGTGACACAAATAATATGCTACTAAAGCTGATTTGTAGATGTGATGGAATATTTTCATGAGGATATTGGATGTATAGGTGAAAAATCATCACTTTTAAAGTCAAGATAAGTAAATATTCAAAATAAGTGGTAACAAGACATCACCTGTCCAAGCACTGAGGTATGAAAGTAGTCATTCATTCAAAGCTGTCTAATGGCCATGTCAGACAACAGGGGCATTAGTGTTCTTTCTGATGGGAGGGAAAAGAGGAGAAACTACTGAGAGTCCCCAGAACTTTTCAGATATTAGAACGGAAAACCAGCCATAGTTTTTGTCATGTGATATTTTTTGTGGAAGTATTTCTGTATAAGCATCACTAGATGTACGCTACACTTTCATACAGGCTGCGTTTGTGTAAGCCAGGGAAGACATACCAGGTCTTTTAGCCAGCTGCTGGGGTTAGTTTAATCTGGTAAGGAATTTTATTTAAAACTTATCTAAAAGTATTTTCCTGTTGGCTCTCTGTGATGATTTTGTTGGAGTATTAATTATAAGTGGTAGAGCAGAAGTCCACTTACTTAGCAAGAATGGTCTGTCTCCCAAACTGGTTTGAAGAAAATGTAGCAAGCTGTTTGAAGTTTTTGGGTGTTCTATTTTATTTTCAGACAACTAGGGCTGTTTGGCTTTCTGCACTAGTATCAACCTCCATGTGAAACTTTGAAACCTTTTGTTTTGCGATGGATAGTGTTTATAATTGTTCTGGAGTGGTTTTTTTTGTTTGTTTGTTTTTTGTATTTTCAAAACCAGACTTAGATACTGCCTGAGGACATGTCTTTTTTCTCTCTTCAAACTGCTGCTGTATATCATCTCCTCTGTGTATCTGTCTCTTAAATGGATATGCTTTCCTTATTGAAAGACTTAAGGTATGGCCTAGAGCTCAGTGTGTTTCAGTCCAAAAGCTCAATGCCATTTGATGTGATGTCTGGATCTGAAGAGCAGAACTGCAGTCTTTATTTCACTCTTTCTACTCACAGTACTTTGCAGACTCAAATGTGAGAGAGATCATTTATGAGTAATTGCAGATCTCTTAAGTACATGTCTCATTTGTTCCGTCTTTAATATCTTCTTAGCCCACTATCACATCCAAAATGTGACTTTTTTTTTTTTTTTTAGCAATGGCGTGTGAGGTCATAGGATTTCTTGTACTTCCATTTGAGAATGTGAGAGCTGTTATCACCTCTCTTGTGATACTGTCTCTGGTAGGGAGGCAGAACGTGAATGGTACTGAATCTAAGATAACATTTTTCTGTTTGTAGGCATCTGGCACTTTAAAGCTGTGTGAGGATAAAGACTTCTAGAAGTGAAACGTTTTAGTTGTACTTCGGTTTGGTGATGAGGTTCTGAATTGTGATTATTTTTCTTTCCCAGAGCTGAGTTCAGAAAACCTGAAAAATTGCTTTAAGATCATCAATGCTTATATTTTCTTATCATCATCTGAATTTTTACAGGTATGTTACCATTATACAAAGATTCATATTAGCACCTTAGTTCTCTACTAGCAAACTATTTTATCTCTTATGTTGGAAAAAACATATACATGAAGATTTATACTCTTGTTTGTGTGTATACAGGCATATTGTTCTAAAGTTAGCTCTGTATGACACATTGTGGACATTCATTCAAATCAGATTTGAGAAAAATTGTTATTTGGAATTAATGTTGTGTGAATTGATTTAGTACTTTGGTACCTGAAAAGTCTTATGCAGGGTAGTAACAGTTACTCTTAACTGTTCTGCTAGATTAAAATTATGATCATAAATTCTAGCAAGATTTGAACTAGAGATATTATACCTTGTTCTCACAACTTCTTCATTAGAAAATTCTTTGAGATTGAGTGTTTAAAAAGCCTGCAATGTTAATAAAAAACCCAGAATGCTTAGATTTGGTTTTAATTAAGTTCAGGAAATACAAGCATTTTAGCAAATGTTATCTTTGCAGAGAAGCTTGATCTTTGGACTTATGTAATCCCTAATGTGTTGAGTTTTGAAATATTTACATAGATATAAAAAGTATTTGCAGAATACCTTATTTTTCATTTAATTTCAGGTGTATGCAACTGACTTATGCCGGTCATTTTGTGAACTTTTGACAGACCTAACTACTGAAGGTCAAGTTCAAGTTTTAGAGGTAGAGTGTAATAAAAATAATATCCAGATATTCCACATCTGTACGCGTTATTCTTGCTAGTGTTCCGTCAGGTTAGAGTAATATTTTCAAGTATGATGAATGTACAACATGTAGAAGAAAACAGCTTATTTAGCACACGTTGACATTGGAGTTAATGGTATTTTGAACTGCATATTTATAGTGTGTGTGTGCATATGGAGAGTGCATATGTATACATATGTTTTTTTAAAATACTACTTTTCCCAAGAGAAGGTTAATATACCCTTGAATAGAGCACCCTGAAAGATAATCACCTAACACACTGTTCTTGTACCCTCTCTGCAATGGTGTAATTACTTCACACATTTCCAAAGTGTTGTCCTTAGGTAGGTGAGTTCTAAGCTCATTTGAGTCCTCTTTGTATAGACGGATTTAGGTTAAGAGTCCCTGATATTGAGATTACGAGTCCCCTGAAGGTCGAAGAAAGCATACTGGCCGAGATGAGCAAGTCTGGCAAACTGGTAATAGTGGACAAGGAGAAGGCTGAGGTAGTCAACAAATTTTTTGCCTCAGTCTTCACTGGCAAGCTCTCTTCCCACACCTCTCAAGTGGATGGACCACAAGACAGGGCTTGGAGGACCAAAGTCCCTCCTGCTGTAAGAGAAGACCAGGTTTATGACCACCTGAGGAACCTGAATATATGTGAGTCTATGGGACCTGACAAGATACATCCCAGAGTCTTGGGAGAATTGGCTGATGTAGTCACCAAGCCACTCTCCATTGTATTTGAAAAGTTGTGGCAGTAAGGTGAAGTCCCTGGTGACTGGAAAAAGGGAAACGTTGCACCCATTTTCAAAAAGGGTAGAAAGAAGGACCCCAGGAACTACCAGTCTGTCAGCCTCTGCTCTGTGCGTGGGAAGATCATGGAACAGACCCTCCTGAAAGCTATGCTGAGGCATAGGGAGAACAGGGAGGTGATCGAGACAGCCAGCATGGCTTCATGGGCAAGGCCTACCTGACCAACCTAGTAGCTGCTGAGATGGAGTGACTACATCAGTGGACAGGGGAAGAGCTACAGATGCCTACTATCTGGACTTCTGTAAGGCCTTTGACACAGTCCCCCACAAGATCCTTCTCTCTAAATTGGAGAGATATGGATTTAATGGGTGGACTCTTTGGTGCGTGAGGAATTGATTGGGTGGTTGCATCCAGAGCGTAGTGGTCAACAGCTCAATGTCGAGGTGGAGACTGGTGACAAGTGGTGTCTCTCGGGGGAAGCAGTACTGTTTAATATCTTCAGCAATGACGTAGACAGTGGGATCAAGCGCACCCTCAGTAAGTTTGCAGATGACACCAAGCTGAGTGGTGCAGTTGACGCGCCTCAGGGATGGGATGCCACCCAGAGGGACCTGGACAAGCTTGAGAAGTGGGGCCATGTGAACCCCATGAGGTTCAACAAGGCCAAATGCAGGGTCCTGCACATGGGTCGGGGTAACCTCCAGTATCAATACAGGCTGGGGGACGAAGGGATTGAGAGCAGCGCTGTCAAGAAGGGCTTAGGGGTACTGGTGGATGAAAAGCTGGAAGTGACCTGACAATGTGCATTCACAGCCTAGAAAGCCAGCCATATCCTGGGCTGCATCAAAAGCAGTGTGGCCAGCAGGTCGAGGGAGGGGATTCTGCCCCTCTACTCCACTCTGGTGAGACCTCACCTGGAGTCCTGCATCCAGCTCTGGAGCCCTCAGCACAGAAAAGACATGGAGCTGTTGGAGCAGGTCCAGGGCAGGGCCACCAAAGTGATCAGAACACCTCTGCTGTGAGTACAGGCCTAGAGAGTTGGGGCTGTTCAACCTGGGGAAGAGAAGGCTCCAGGGAGACCTTACTGCGGCCTCTCAGTACTTAAAGGGGGCTTATAAGAAAGACCAGGGACAGGGCCTGTTGCAGTGGGACAAGGGGTAGTGCTTTTAAACTACAAGACTTAAAGAGAGTAGATTTAGAGTATATATAAGGAATAGATATTTTTAACAGTGAAGGTGGTGAAGCACTGGAAGAGGTTTCCCAGAGAGGTGGTAGATGCCCCATCCCTGGAAACATTCCAGGTCGGGTTGGATGGGGCTCTGAGCAACCTGAACTGGTGGAGGATGTCCCTGCTCATTGCAGGGGTGTTGGACTAGATGGCCTCTAAAGATCCCTTCCAACCCAAACTATGCTATGATAGCTTTCCCATTTGGTTATTTTCTAGATTACTAGAGAAGGGTGGTTAGTGAGGGCTTGGATCATCAAAAATGTAGTTTGTTCTACAGCCTGCCAACAGCACACTTAAACAGGCAGATGACCAATCACTGCATTGCAAAGATACTGCTATGTGTAGAAAATCTTGAGAGCATTGAGTTGCAAAGGAAGGATTGTGTTTGGGTCAAAGTAGCTTGATTTAATCTTGGGCTATCAGTGGACTTGTGGAAGTTGTAGAAAGCTAATTGAAGTTGTTTATTTCTAATTGAATTTTAGAATGGAGAAGGGTACCACAGTACAACTGAAAAGACACCCTTCTAATTACAAAGTAAAAGGGCGAAACCAATCTGAATTATGAGTTTTAAGAGTTCTCCTAATTAATTTTTCAGCTTGTTTCAGATTTCAGAAAAAAATTCATTATTCTGATGAAAATGCAACACTAAGAAATGATTCAACCCTGAAGTCAAGTCATACTTGTGTGTTAATAATCTAGGTTCATTCTGAGTGTTTCTAATCAAAATGTGCAATGGTAGTTATCTAGTTGCTCTACCTAGCCATCGAAATCTGAGTTTTGTCTGTACCCTATCAACCAGTATTGATCGCTTTGCTAATACAAATAATAATGATATTACATATACTATTTTTAATATTTATTTTCAATATTCAAGGCCAATGAGAAAAATAATCATACATTTCAATACATATGTGTATTATTATAAAACATGGTTAGGTCACTTTATGATTAAATAAGCACCAAATGATCAAGAGTCACCTTTTTTTTTTCTGCATTTCTGTGTGACTGCTAGAACTTAATAGGTCTAGAGTCAAACTTTTCCAATGTGTATTGAATATATATTTCAATATATATATCCACCCAGTATGCATGGAAGTGTGTGCTCTCTATCACATTCCTCTGTGTAGTGTACTTGTGTTTGTACCATGACATAGTGTTAAAACGGTCTTTGCTTTTGGCATAAGTTGCTATTGAAATGGCAACAACTGTTAAACAGAGTTGCTAGAGGCTTTTCAAAGTACTAAGAAAACTATTTTCACACAAACTTTAAATGGTGTTGTAAGGAGATGTTATGAAATTCATAAGCTTTTGATACTTTACATGTGCCTTTTGAAGAATTTCAGGAAATAAAGTTGGAGTACGCGCTGAAAGATAGTCAAGTAGTAACTGTAGTGTATTACTAAAGTTTCCAGTGGCTGCGCTAACTCTGGGAGCTCTGTGTTTCTTATAAAAACTTGAATTCAGTTCATTATAAATGCAATGGAGGAAAAAATGTAGATTCCACCTACCTCTGTGGTAGGTTGCACAACTTATTGCAGAATCCCAGGACAGAAACCAACAGGAGAGCTGATAGTCCTAACGGTTTGTAGATTCTGCTGCGAGTAGCTTAAGGACTCTAGTTCTGGAATTTAAAATGTCAGTTCCTCTCTATTTCGATAATAGTATCAATACTATTATTTAGAGTCTATATTTGGGCAAATGTTTGATGCAGCAGCTTTTAATCAGATCTCTAAAATGGAATGATGCTGCTAAAATAGTATCGTTTATCCACTTGGCTCTCAGTGTGGCCTTGCATTAGCCACAAGGTTTGTTCACTATACTTTTGAACACCTTCCTAGTATGCCTGTTTGCTTCCGGACAGATAACCGAGCTATAATCTGTGCAAGTGTTTTTACAAAAAGGACAGTGTTTTGTCAGGAGTCGCTATGCTGACTTAAGAAACAAAAAAAGCCTTGGATAAATACTGGAAACAGAAACACCCAGGAGTGTTCTCTGAAATATTTTCCTACAGACAGCTTTGGCTGGATTGAAAATAGACATTAGAACAGTAAATAAATGGAGAAGATTGAAAGACACTAATTTGGACTGACAGGACAATTTATCACAAGATTGCTGAGACCTGATGTGGCTTGATTTTCTAAATATCTAAGACAGACAATAGAAGGTTTGAAAAGAGGGTACAAGGAACAAAGGAGTTAGCCAAAACTGCCAGTACCTGGAAGAGGTGGGTGGGGGAAAAGTTACGCTCACCACCATAAACAGTATGTTAAAGGTCTACAAAACTGTGAGGCAATGGAAGGGGTCATCTGTTTACCATCCCTCTTGAGGCAAGAAGTAGAGGGCATTAAATTAAGCTAGTAGGAACAAGATTCATAAAGGAAAAACATCTAGGGGAAACTGGACAAGAGCACTGAAAAGTAGCTCCCTGTGGAAGTCCCTCTGAGCTGAAAGGAGGTGGAGACTGACAAGAGTGTTTAAAGGAGACACCTTTGTTACCTCTATATGCTTTATACTCATCAGTGTATAGGTGTGTTGTCTCTGGCCTTACTGCCCATAGGAGTGAGAGGTATTAGCCCGTTACTCTCACAGGCTCTTTCCCTCTCCATCTTGGTACAAGGGGAGAGCCCAAATATCTGGGTGAACGAAAGCCTGAAGAACCCAGGGAAAAAAAATTACTTGAGGGAACAGCTCGTAGGGGGAAACGAAACAGAGCTGGGAAACAAAAGGTAAAGAATGTAAAAACCGGGAACCAGAGCAGGGTACCAAGAATAGCATGTCTGAGAGCACTCGTGGTTACTTCATGACCTGCAAAGAGATGGCGGTCGTAATCAATGGTTCTTCAAAAAGGTGACAGGACAAAGGTATGGAAATAAGCCTTAAACTGCTGGTACTCCTCCCTGCCAACCCACCTCATCAAGCTGCATTTGCTGGAGCCTTATCAAGGTCCGTCCTTCTAACCCACCTTGTCAGCCTTGCCAAGGCCAGGAGGAGCCTGACAAGTAAGTGCTTGGCTAGGGCAGTTTCACTTGGTGTGTCAGTTTTCATCAGGTCTGTCAGGCAGGTCGGTTTTGCAGGCTACTTCACTAGAATATACTTTCAGCAATCCTGGCGTTTGCTGTTATTTAATGGTAAACATCCTACCAAGGCTTTATATATAGACCAGCATATGTAGTTTTAAAGTTTCAGTTAAGATTTTAAAATGCATTTTATTAATTGTCTAATTTGCTTTTGTTCTTAAGGTTGTGGAAAATGTCCTAAAAGTAAACCCTGTTTTGGGTCCTCAAATGTTTCAACCGCTTCTGCCATCAATATTCAAGGGGATTATGGATGGGGAGGTAAGAGTTATTCTTACTATTCTCTGCTTTTCCTTTTGAATAGGAAAGCACCATCCATGTTCTGGCCCAGTTTTCGCATATTGATACTGCATTTTCTCTTGTTTGAAGAGCATCTGATTAGATCTTACACAGCTGTAGAGTGTAAGTCTGTAGAAGTAACATAGTAACACAAGAGTTAATGCAACATATCAGTCACTTTGTCATCTAGTGTTTATTTTAATAAAATAACACAAATTTTGTTCTGCTGTTCCTTCACTATTAGCACTGGTGAGGTGCTATGACTCTCTGTTTAGTTAGATCCTTTGTAGGTATTGGGTTTTTTGAAAGCACTTCTTCTTTTTAAGTGTACCTGCACTGGAGAAAAACAAACTGGATGAGAAGATTGACTTCAACTTCTTTTTCTAATTGTCATATCTAATATGAAGAGCTGAAGGTTGCTTTGTGTGGGATAGAAGAGGCTGTAATTTTTGCTTGCTTAGAGTCTTTTAAGTTCTCCCTTTTCTTTCTCTTTGCCTCCAGCAAATTTCCATGTAGGATAAAAAGGAGTAAAATCCAATATGCCTTAACTATGTTGAAACTTGCAATACTAGCAGGAGGAAAAAAAAATACAACCAGCTTTAATCAGCAGAATCAGTGGGTGGAATTCTCTATGCATTTGACTTTTTTGATAAAAACCTTTGCTTTTTTCAGAGTCGAAGGCTTTCAGATATCGATATTTGGCTCCCATTATTATTGAGTTAAATTAGATATTTCAAGGATGAAGCCAAGTAATATTTCTTAGCGATGTACTTTTTGCTGTACAGAACATTAAAAAAACTGTATGAACAATTTTCAGTTTAAGAAGGCACAAAACTGGCAAATGGATTGTTAAAATGTCTTCTGATTTAAGACTGTAATAAATTCATTGCTCCATGTTCAGAGAAGAACATGGAGCAATGTTTTCAGGTATATGTTGACATTTTGTTTTTCAAGTACGTAATTCAACAAAATACTTACTCTTGTACTGTTAATACAAAGAAATCTGTAGCTTCTTTTAAAATCAAAAATAATAACAAAACATAATAAACTAGTGAGCTTATTACTGTATCCAGTTAACTTTGAGACACTTGCAAATTAGTTATTGGCAAATATATTATAGTTTGTCTCACTGAAATAAGTAATAACAACTTCAGAAATACTAAGCACTTCTTAATGTTACTAAAACTGTAAACAGTAATTTTGAACCGTAATAAACTTTGAAAGTAATTTTTTAACAGTACAATATACTGTTTATTCCTTAAGATGCAAGTTTTTAAGTTTGAACTAAATCACCTTGCAAGGTATTGTGGCTGTTTGGAGGAGACTGACTTTGAGATTGCCATAGTTTTCCTGTTGTAAGAATTGAGAAACTTTGGTAATGATTGCTCGTAGAGTGTTGTGTTCTTGGAGGCTTTAAAATGACAATTTATAATTTCAAATTTAATAATAAACATAAAGGGTGCATGCAAGTATTTTCCATGCGTTTCTGCTCTAATGTTAAGTATTTTTCTCTTAATTAAACTAAGCCTATTTTGGTTTACTTTTGTTTCAGAGATACCCAGTGATGATGTCTACTTATTTGGGGATCATGGGTAGAGTTCTGCTACAAAATGCAAGCTTTTTTTCATTATTTTTGAGCCAGATGGCGTGTGAATTGGGTCAAGAGGTAAGGATTTTTGTCTTGGTATTTCAGCTGGATTGCATGTGGAAGTCTTGCATTCTTTTGACCTGAATGAACTTTTCCCTCTGTTTTCGCTGCTCATTCCTCCCAGTCACAGAATCACAGAATAGTAGGGGTTGGAAGGGACCTCTGTGGGTCATCTAGTCCAACCCTCCTGCTGAAGCAGGGTCACCTACAGCAGGCTGCACAGGACCTTGTCCAGGCGGGTCTTGAATATCT
>Ga0065711_1002088_pt1 | contig 36654 bp, 22 predicted proteins | sample Hoacrofraction12_FD_59098 | JGI IMG/M metagenome (GOLD analysis project Ga0065711, IMG submission 59098) | Hoatzin crop microbial communities from Cojedes, Venezuela - Epithelial fraction 12 v2 (version 2) | ecosystem: Host-associated > Birds > Digestive system > Esophagus > Crop | place... | reverse complement strand
CCCCAGTGCTCTTTAAAAATTGTTAGCTGCAGGGATCTCAGCCTTGAGAATTTTTAATTTGTTTTGGTGCAGCAGTGGCTGTGTATTGGTACCTGTACTACTGTTCTTTTCCATGCTGCCAAACTGACTTTTTCCTTATTGACTTAAAAACTTCTGGTTTATGCTTTGTTTGTTTGTTTGTTGCTAATATTTCAGTGAAGTGGGTTCTGTTTGTTTGGGGTTTTTTATTATTTAGAATGTTAATTTGATGCCATTTTTGCACAAAATTAGTAACTGATGTAACTCTACTAGACAGATTACATTGTAAATATGTCAAAAATTTGCACAAGGCACTGTAAAATGATAGAATGGTTACTTTTAAGAGTTCAAGAAGTAAAGTTAAATAAACTTACCTTGGCTTTTATATAAAGGGAATGATTTTTGCCGTGACCGTCCATAAATTCCTGGCTAAGGTGTTTGCATATTATTACTTTCATAGGAGGACAGTTCATTACTTACTGGTAAGAGACCACTTGTTAATTTAATTCTGTTATTTAAAATGCATTATAGTCCTGCAGCTAAGAAACCTAAATTCTTAAATGGATTGTTTTCACTCCTAAACACTTCCATACGTTTTTGTAACATTTTTAGATTCTGCATGGCTTAGTAGCTTTCCGCACGACTAATGAAGATTTTAACAAACAAAATGGAAAAGAGCCAACTTGTAATTGTTAGCGCAGTAGCATAATCAGCCATACATGGTTTGTTTGTTGTAGCTCAGCAATAGAACAATGTTTCAAGGAGAAAACACGCGGAGATGATTAGTAAGTACCACAGTGATGTGAGACTGTCCAGCTACAGAAGCAGTCTAGCTGGGTTATTCATATCAACACTAAAGTATATACTTTCATATTTCTTATCATAAGGGGCACTGATAATGTCTAATTTTAGTAGCCATTTACACTGAATTACTAAGAATAAGTAAATGAAAGGAGTTTTTTGCTTGGATAAATGGATGCGTTGTAGAAGTGTAGTGAATGCTACATGTTGTACAAACTACCAAACTGACGAGAGCTTACTTTATGCAAATATGAGAAGGTGAAAAATATCTGGCAGGAAGGCAGTTACTTTTAAATGATAAAATGTTTATCAGGTACTTATCAAAGGCATAGATAAGTCACCTCAGGTTTTACATTGTAACAATTACAAAGGCTACAGAATGAGCATCCCTTCTGGTTATATTGATTGAAATGAAGAGATGGAATTGGAAATAGCAATGCAGTGTGATAAGCAATGGAGAGAAGACTCAATTGCTTAATAGTTGCTGTTACTGCTTTTCAATCTATTTTGCTGGATTTGTTGGAAGCGGGCTTTAAAACAAAAAAGCAAAACCCAAAACACAACTAGGAAGAGAAAAACAAAACCCAAAACTGTTACTGAGTTTACCCACAAATCTGAACATACTTGATTCATAAAACTATGCTGCTGCTCGGTCACTTGAATAAGTATAAAACTTCTTATATTTCACTTTCAGAAATTTCATTGTCCCTAACTATTTCAAATACCATTCTGTGTCCTTCTGTGGCAAGTTTGAAGACAGCATTCCAACGTGAATGCTTGCTGGCTTCAGCTCAGTCCTCGAGAGTGGTCATTCTCTTGAGAATTCAGTATCAAATAGTGAACAGAAGAAGGTTAATTTGCTGCTTATCTGTGGAGAGACAATATATTAGTGTCTGTTTTTCAAGAATAAATGCCATTCAGTCCTAAAATTTCAGTTGAGTTTACAGATTAATTTTGCTCACCATTTCACTCACCCTTTAGCAAAACAATTGGCTTGCAAGCCTTATGCGGCTTTCTTCCAGCTTCTGCTATGTGTTCTTTCCTGCTCTTGATACAGTGACTTGAATCATCAGCTTTATCTAAATATGCAGGCTATGAAAGCTGATGAATTGGTTGAATTAGTTTTAAACTGATTTTAATTAAAAAGTGTCCAAATAGATTTTTGAATTCTTTAGTTTCTGTCTTATTTAGGGCTATATTAAGTCTATTGATTTTAAACTGAATCAATGTAAACCTCGTTTCTAAATGTTCCTGCAGCTTTTTGACTGGTTTAGGTAAAAATAGTCTTAAATCGTGTTTTTCTTGAACAGTGCAAGTTTATGCATAGGCAAGCCTTCAGCTAGGTGTCCATTTTGCTTCTTTCTTCCTGAGTTCTTCCTGAGGAAAAAACAGAAAGTCCAGGAACTAAGTAGTGTGTTGGAGAAATGTCAACTAACAGTAGTTAACTTCTTCACCTTTACAAATTTTATCTATTTCAAGGTTTTTATTTGACAGGAGCCATATTTTAATGCAAAAGATACTTTCTGGAGGCAAGGTCAACGTATGTCATACGGCAACATTTTTGATGGCATCTGTTGTATGGTTTCTGTTAAAATGAAATTCTGTGGAGAAGAGAAGGCTCAGGGGAATCTCATCACAAGGTATAAATACCTAAAGGTGTAAAGAAGATGGAGCCAGGCTCCTTTCAGTGGTGCGCAGTGACAGGGCAAGAGGCAATGGGCACAAACTGAAACACAGGAGGCTCCACATCTGAACATCAGAAAACGCTTTTTCACTGTGAGGGTGACCAAGCACTGGCATAGGTTGCCCAGAGAGGTTGTGAAGTCTTCATCCTTGGAGATATTCAAAAGCTGTCTGGACACAGTCCTGAATAACCGGCTGTAGGTGACCCTGCTTGAGCAGGGAGTTTGGACCAGATGACCCGCAGAGCAACCTCAGCCATTCTGTGGTCCTTTGATAATTATAAGATCACTTGTTTGGTTCTTGTCTTGGAAAAGCATGAATATTCCAGCATTTCTGAGTTGTCGGGTCATTCAAAAACCTAACGGTCGTTTTATATGCCTTTTTTTTTGACTGAAACAAGGGGAGTGAGATGCGGTTTAAAAATAGACTGTGTGTGGTGGTTGGCTCATATGCTCTGGGTTTAGCTTTGTTTCATATATAAACATGTTCCTTGCAAATTCTGCTTCTGTTGTACCTTAAGAAATCATGTGCAGCATTTCTTGTTAGAACTGAAGATAGCTTGTGTTTGCAGATAACTGATTGAACTAAAGGATGAACTTAGGGAAGCCATGGAATGCATGTGCGAAACTTTTCCCCTTTTTGAATTGACTGCTAATTTTTGTCACTAATTAAATCTTTGATTGAAAATTTTGCAGAACAATTTTGTTTGAGTAACATGCAACTGTGTTACTCACCCGGATTGTACTATTTTATATTTAGACTTCTAATAAATGAAATTGGCCAACTGTTGTCTTTTAACAGCGAAGTTGAATGCTGTCAAATGCTTTCGCTTGCTTCTTTCAGTGAAGTATAGATATAGTCATGAGGGACTCTGTTTTTTATCCTGAACAATTTTCTTTTTCCCACACTTGAAAGTTACTGGACTCCATTGCATTTATTGTATTTCCTTTGGAATAAAAACCCAAGAGCCAGCCAGTTCCTTAAGGCTTTCTAAATCCATACAGCTGAAATCCCTCTTAAACGTGTAACCCATTTCATGTACTCAGACACATGTAACCCCAGACACGGGAAGAGATCGATCAACAGCGAACCTCGGAGCAATCCTGCAGAGTTGCCGACCCCCTGTTACCAGCAGTGGTGTGGCTCCTAGTCTGCGTGACAGAGGATCGCTGCCTGCCCTAGCATTCTCTCCCTGGCACACCAGAATGGTAGTAAGTGGTTTAAACAGCCCTCCCTCCCCCATTATTACTCAAAATGTACTTTTATATCAGAACAGTAAGCATTGCAGTCCTTTTGTTTGCTTCTAAAAGCATAACTAAATAGCTCAGCAACAAAGGAGTAAAGGATACGCTTAAACTTTCATTGCCTTACAATGGTATTCATCAGCAAAAAAGGCCTTGCTGGTGAGACATCGAGCGTCTTGTACGTTAGATGAAGAACTGGCATTGAATAAGCAAATAAAAAGTCGGGACCTGTACTGGCTCTGTATAGAGTCATGTTATGTGCCACTGTACTAAGTTTCTGAAGATAATTCTGAGGAGGCGGTAGTGGCATTGCCAAGATGGAAAATAGAAGCATCTTTCACCAAAGATGGGGAAGAAGAAATTATCTGGGGGAAGTGTGGAACACTACTGATTTTATAGGGAGAGTTTCACCTTCTAAAATGTTGGGAGGTGCTAATTTAGCATGCAGACTACATTAAAAAAAGTACAGTTAGGTAATGGGTTTTTGTTTGACAAATGATATGCATACATTCATATGAAAGACTTTTTCAGATTAATATAATATACATGTAGTTTGGGGTTGAAATTTATTTAAAAGTTTACAAAGTTTAAGAATAAAGTTTAAAAAATGACGGCCATGTATTTTTTTTTAACAATATTCCTTCTGTTTCAGTGCTTTTAGTTTTAAAAAAAAACAAAAAAAACCCCCACTCACAACAAAACCAAACCCCAAATCTTTTAAAGAGTCCCTTTGAAGGGCTACACATTAAGGCTAAGTATATTGATCAATCTCAAATGCAGTTTTTGCATCATAATGATTTCTTTTTAAATTTTCTTTCTTCCTTCAATTTTGTTTAACCAAGTAAAACAAAAAAATCAGTTGTTCCTTGCAGTCCATTAACTTTCTAAACCACCTGGATTTCATTTGTGGACAGTTTGGTCTGTTCTTGGTACTGCAAAGCTTTGGTTCTCTAATTTTCAAGGCTTAACAGTTAATGGTTGTGACTTTCATTTCATTGTCATGATCCCAATAATTTTATTGTTAAAGTTGAAATTTTGTTATTTAATTACAGGTTAATGTAGAGCAGACAGAGTAACTTCAGCATTATTTTAAATAAGGGTAACACTGGGAGAGGGATGTCCTGTTGCTGACAGTCCAAGTACTGCTGATAAGAAATATTTTCCGGAGTTAACCCTGTCTAAAGAGCCATGTGATTCCTCATGTAAGAATTAAAGATGCCTGAAAAAGCTTTTAAAAATAGTTTTTAAATTTCTGTCCAATTTGAAGTAACTGATCCAGAGGATAAATTTAATAGAAATACCTTTGCTGCCAATTTGTTCTTGTATAAACATTCATACTGTAAATAAGCGTGTGTTTAAGCAAGCAGTCTATTTAGACCTTGTGGTTAGTGAACCTGTTCATCATTAAAAATGCCAGTAATAGAGCATGTGACATAGTAGCGGCCTTTTCATAGCATAGAAACTAAAAGAAATTATACTAACCAAGTAATCTGGATAAGTGTTGAAATTAGGGGGAAAACTGAGTGTGTTCGTTGGTACTTCACTGGGTTCTACAAAAATGGCAGGAATTTAGATCAACAACTGAATTGTAGTTGCATTTAGACTGCAGCAGAACTTGGGAAAAATACTCCTTGTAATGGTAATTCCCTAAAATACCAGTGGCATTGAGACAAATAAAACATATCTTGGGTACCTGAAGCTGAGAGCATCTTTCTTACTCTGATAGCTTCCATTCTTTCCTAAAAGTACTTGGAAAACTAGCTATTTAACATTTTTGGTAACAAGATGTCCATCCCTTGTGGGGTTCCATGGTTTATTCTAGCCCTTTCAGTTACCTCCCTTTGTTTATTTATTTATGTTCTGCTACTTCTTGTTACAAAGGGGAGGCAAATCCTCTGGACTATTCACTTAGGTCTGTATGGGTGGAATGAACAATACCAGAGTGTGTTCTTGGACTATAAAACTCAGTTGTTAGTATTACTTAGTTGTTAGAACAATCTGGCAAGGCTTTGGACAGTATCAACCAGTATTCTCCTGAACAAATGCTGAGCGTGTCTAAGGAGAAGGAAGGCTCAAACGCATTCCCATACAGCAGCTGCATACTTTGGAGGGTAGGGGAGTATGGACACAGGCTGTTCTGTGCCAGCTGGCCTTAGTGCCAGCAGACAGTCCTGGCATGTTTAATTTACTGTTATAGGCACAGTCTTTGTCTTATATACCACCACGAACAGAAACCGCGTGAGTCTGGGCACCTTTCCACGCTGTGAGGCCATATATATGAGGGGCTATATATCATTTGTCTGTTAGATTACTTCCAGGTTTCCCCCTTACTGCTGGGTGCTGTTGAAGGAGTAACTTTCATAGCTGTGATTGGGCTGTATTTACTCAGAGCGAGAGCCACCAGGTGACGCTGGGAAATGCCTCGGTGGGCCGTGGTTTTGCATAATTGTCTAGACAGCATGTTTTGGGAATGTAACTCACTCTTCTGAATGCAAGGTTGTGTTAGTATTTTGGTATTGCTACGCAGCAATAATACAGTTATTCACATCTCTTTAAACATGAACTTAGTAACACTGATGTTAAAAGGTGATACAAATTTCATGAAAATCGTATGTGAACTAAGAAGGACCCCAGGTGCCAAAAGGGAAAAGGGAACTGCATGCCTGGCTTGTACCATGAGACCAGATGTTTGGCATGTGAGTCCAGCTGGCTGCCAAGAAACATCACCCATACCCCATTTCATTATTTGGGGCTGTAGGCTTTGATGATGGTCACTGCTGCTGGCCTTGCAACGTGGAAAGACTATTCCAAGGCTGTCACTTTAGGTATGCCTCTGTAGACTTTTCAGATTACGTCAAAAGGGGATATGGGGGAGGGGAAAAAAAAAAAAAAGAATTGGTATCACACTTTCAGCTTTTGTTGGGCAGAAATACGAGACTTTGTTTTGCAGTGGCAGAAAATGATGCTTTTGCAAGTTTAACTTCTCAGATGTAAAATGAGCTTCCATCCTCTCCCAAAGCAGAGCAGTTGTTAATCTGGTCAAAAGTTACCAAAATGTGCATTCTATTTCTTTAAATGGCTGCTCAGTGACTTTTTACATGGAAGCATAATTGATGGTGTCAGTTTTAATAAATAATTCAGTAGTTCTTTCTCTTTGATTGTACAGCAGGATTTGTGGATAATAGAGGTCTGAGGACGAAGCGTGACTGATGAGAATGGATGGCATATTGCTATCAATCTTGTCACTTTTTACCATAAGTAAAAAATTGAATTTGAGTTACTGACTATCCCACAGCATATTTGTCCTCTCACTGTGTGTGGACCAAAAACATGCTCAGATGCGATTATTAAACTTTGTATGCCTGAAATAACCAATGGTAGTTACATAGCTCCAGTGTTGGCTTTATGAGTTTTATTTATTTATTTATTTACTACATGGAGAGTGTGAAACAGACTTGTAAAACTCAATGAAATTCAGAATTAAATTTTCTTGTAGTTTAGCTTTAAAAGAAATTTGCACTTGTATTTACCATTCCAAAGTCAAACTGTGTTTAGTCATTTCATGTGGTGAAAAAGAGCTTATTTGACTGATAATTATGATGAATGCTTTGTAGGTCAATAAATGAAGATGTTAAAGTAGCATTTATTCTTCTGTTTGCTTGACATAAGGATAACTATCTTTGGCTAAATTTGTCTGATTCTGCTTTAACTACCATTTTTTTTTCTTTCTCTCTTTTTTGCTTCAGTTGTAGTTCATGGTTCATCAGCTTGGAGTCTTTTCCACTCTCTATTCATCTTCAGTCTTAGTAGGAATTCTGACTGACTATGCTGGATTCCTAGACACACCTTTGTGTATGGTGATGTCCAGCAATCAAAATATTGTTGGATGTTTCTTTGGATGTGTGCAGGGAGAGCAGGAGACCATTTCTGTCCACCATATTTCTTGTTTGGTTTTCCTTGGAGACTTTTTCCTTGCCTTTTAGGGTTCACTGAGCCCTGGATTTGGTTTGGGCATGGTGAAGATCATCTCTGCCCTAACAGCCTTTCCCCTAACCTAAAATAGGTCAGTCAATAATAATATCACGTAATCGCAAGTCAAACAAACTTTTTCTCTTTTGAGAGAGAATATATTATGACTACTTTTGGGAACTGATTTGATCAAGGAGTATAGTGGAAGGTTAACATACTTTTAGGTATTTTCCCATAAAAGAAGAGATGACGTGGAGTGCAAAAACTGCCTGAAGATGTGGAGTGCAAAAAATTGTTTTCTTCCACATTCCAAAAGATTGCACAGGGAATGATTTCCCACCCACCCCCGTGACTCCTCTTCCTGTATCAACTCTATTAAATCACAAAGTTCTCTCTCTCAAAATGAATCTGAACTCTTACATACGCCAGTTATTCCACTGTGCTGTCTGTCTGTAGCCCAGAGGATAGTGCTAAGAACGCTCCAGAGCATACAGCTCTGCACTTTGAGCCCCAGGCTTCAGCCTGACTTCTAAATCTTGCTTCTAGATCTTTCACAGCCCTTCCTCCATTGTCGATACTCTTAGGAGCCATGGATACTAGTTCCCTGCAAACAGGGTGGCTCTAAGCTGCCTGCATCCCTGGAATTGTTCAAGGCCAGGTTGGACAGGGCTTTGAGCAACCTGGTCTAGTGGAAGGTGTCCCTGCCCATGGCAGGGGTGTTAGAACTAGAATCTTTAAGGTCCCTTCCAACCCAAACCATTCTATGATGCCATGCAATGGGTGCATACATGCTATACATGTTACACATCACACATTAACTGACAAACTTGCAGTTGCCAGGGTGGTCTTAAAGTATTGTATAATGCCATAGCATGCTCCAGAAACTATTCCTGTTCATAGCTTTAGACTTGTTGTGCCTATATGCGTTCCAGTAGAGGCCAGAAGGTTAGTGCACAGGTAGTACATAAATTTTTGTAGTCTGAATGTAGTCTGAATGGGTTGATGGCTTGATTACCTCCCTTCTCTGTGAGGGGTGCAGAGTACTAGGGCATATTGCAAAACTTCTGTTAAAGCCAAAACAAGCTTCACTTTAGCATTAGGTTTTGGGTTTTATTAATGAGAAATCTGAGGAGTTGAACTTCACCTTTTGATGAGGGACGGGATGGGAAGGCATTTTGTTAGACAACTGAAAGTCCATTAAAATAATTCAGAACACTGGCACAGATGAATAAACAATCTTGTTAAGTTGATTGCTACACAAGGAAACTTTTTCAACTAAAGTGAAATGCCAAGCATGTGCTGTTTACAACAGTGGATAAGGAACTGTGTCCTATTTAAAACAAACGACCTCCCCCCCACCTGTCTATGCTCATTCAACTTAGTCTACAGTCCGATTTTGTAGTTTATATCCTCTCCAGATGGAGTATCAGTAAAGCATAAATATCTTGAATAGATGTAGTCATAATACATTTAAAATAAATTCATTTCTAACATGACTGTCTGGAGGCTAGAGGCATTTCATCAGGTATACACCTCAATACTGTATTATTTTACTTGATGCATTGTTTCATTCACAAATCAGCATTTGTATTATTTGCAGACATCCTAGCATAATATTGGGTTTCTAGAAATAGTGAAATAGCAAATAAGATTATGTTTTTGTATGTCAGTCATATTACTCTGTACTATTCTCTGGAAGGATAATGGAATACTACTCTGTGGCTTAAACTGGCTTAGCTTCTGAACTCTATTTTAAACCTTCATAGCAGTAAACTTGTATGCTGTAATATATGCTGATTTCTGTAATGCTAGGCTTACATTTATTAAAGCTCCAGCTTCCAGTAAATATCCCTGTTTATGAAAACATGTCCTATAGCTTCTCCTTCTCGCCTTTCTCAAGAACAGAAATATAATTTTTATGTTATTTTGGTATACCCTTTAATCTGGTTTTCAATGACAAAAGATTATACAATGACAATGTTGTTTCTGAAGTTTTTAGAGAGGAGGCTCAGCAGCTAATTTCAACCAATTTGACGGGAGAGTAGGAGTCTAAAAAATGCTAAATTCCTACAATAAGCCTACACACCGTATGGCCCAGAGCCCACATATAATCCTTGCAGTTATTGCTTTCATGTGCCAGTGGCCAGTGGGCAACATGTTCTCTCTCATCACATACTCAACAGATCGTTCAGAAACCAAGAGAACTAATTTCTTCCAACAGCTTCTCTAGTGAAATAGAAGCTACACAAAGGATTGAAACACGCTTCTCGACTTTCTTTGGATAGGCAGAAGGTCCTGTTTAGGGACGTGTTTAATATTAATAGGGAACTGGGTTTTGGAAGTACCTCCATCTGTGCTCACCACACATACTATTAAGAGGGATCTGCTGTTTTGGAGAGAACTAGAGCAGGCAGTTTCCCCAGTGCCTTCTCTCTCTTTCTCTGTGCCTCAGGCTGCCAAATACCAGGAATGGTGGGAGGACAGTGAGCTGACTGGCGTTCTTTTGGTGTTGTGAAGTTCTGCTTTGAACTTGAGCCTTCAGAGATATGATAGTGGTGTTATTATGCAGGCAATAATTTTAAGAAAAGGTGTACTTTTGTGAGGGACTGTAGTCTCTGGGCTGGTTTCTGGTCAGGCAGTTGACCATTAGTGAAGTGCCTAATTCAGGTAAGATTCGTGATTCCTTTGGTCAACAAGGATGGGAAGATTTTAATTCCTGCAGAACTTTGATAATTCTGTAGGTTCTCTAACTATATTTTTGACAAAAAGACTTTGCAGTATCTTTCTAGATCGACGGATAAGTGACGTACCTTTTGGTATGCTGTAGCAAATGAGGTAAAAGTAGTCTCCATCACAATTTTCCTACTTCCAAAAAAGCTTGACTGGAATGAATAGTGTAGTCTGCCTGTATTTGAGCATATGTGCAAAATCATATTTGTTACTAATTTAGCTGTCAGGTGTGTGGAATGAATAATCGCCTTCCACATCATACAGTTGTACCACTGTAGCATAAACCACATTTAATGGTAGAAAAGAGAATCTCCCCCCAAACTGTATTGTGTTGTAGTGGTTGGTGCATTCTGGAGCAGGAAGAAGAGCCAGAAAGGTGCTGATTATTATTAAGGAAATCGAAATTTCAGAACATGCTTCTTAGGTAGTCCATCTATTGTGAAGGGAACAGTTTTACTGGTGTTAAAATAAGGAAGTCCTCAATTCTATTCTCAAGTTTTACTTTTAATGTCTTGCTCAGATGAAGTGATTTTGGGTAAGTGTTCTGGTGAAATGCAACTTATGTGCTTAGTTTGCCCACATATCCTTGTTAATCCTGTCAGCTGCTCCATTCTTCTCAGTACTGTACCCTCCCCCAATCACTGGCCAAATTTCAGCCAAAGTTGACAGAGGGAAAGAGGTTTCAGATATACTAAATTCATGGGAGGTTCCTGAAAATAAGATGACTGATAAAGAAGAGACTTTTGCCCTGTGGGAACAGTAATATGCAAATTAACCCATATTAGGCATTAGAGAATTCACATGGGAACTCAGCCCTGAGGCACAAACCCTTAATAAACTGTTGCTTACTGGCACTATGTTGCTTGTTTCCTATTTTTACCAGTTGATCTCCAGTTTGGGTTGTTTGTGAGGGCAGGGGAGAAAAATAAGGAAAAGAGGATGCTCTGTAAAAATCTAATCTCTGTTTCATTGCTGTTCCTTTTAAAATTGTGGCAAATTTTGAAAATATTATTGCTGGTTTTTAAAGATCTAGTGCTGGCTAAATCTACCTTTTCTTCTATAAGGCAGTACGACAAGGATTGGATGTCCCTGATTAAACATAGGTTGTGATCTCTTCTTTAAAGAGTCTTATACTTTAACCATTCTCTGACAGTTGTAACTGGAAATACCTGTTGCATCTCAGTTCTTGAACTAGAGTTAATCCAGCAGTTAAGCAACATTGTGGTTTATTTCTCTTTTGTTCTTACATGAGGATAACAAAATAAAAATACTGCAATTAAGGTGCAGCTGAATATTAGGAGACAAACATGGGACAGAAACACCTTCTAAAAGAATGGTGGAAAAAGAAATATGCTGCTAAATTCTATGTTTGGGATTTGCAGTTATGGAAAGTGCCAGTTATATCTGTATAAACATATGGATATATTTCAGACCGGTCTGTAATCACCGTTTTGCCCTGCACCAAACTGAGAGCTTCTTCCTAGTCAAGGTATTGAATTAATGCACAGGGATCTTGAATCTGCCTATCTATACCTATGTCTGTCTACACATACCACTCTATGTACATTACATAACATTATCTAAATAATTTCTGGTTCATGAGGAGCATAGGAAGATGCTGTATAGAATTTTTACCAAAGTATATATACTTGGTCTTCAAGTTTGTGATGTAGTGGTCTGTTCCCCCACCAAATAACAGTTGAGGCAGTCTGTTTCTTGACTAGAAGATCTAGATCTGGCCTACGTATATGATTCTTAGGTCGAAGTATCCTGCAAGCTACTGATTATTTCATTCTGGATTGAGTATTAGATTGACAGGGAATATCAATAAAATAGATGGCTATATCAAAAGGACAATTGATGTTGCTTACAGTGCTGAACCAAGCTAGGAACAGTGGAATAGATTTCATCACAGGTATTTATCTGGGACTCTAGCACTTCAGCTGGGTACCCAGGAGATTGTTTGTAGGTAGAATAGGAATCAGCCTCCAGCTTCTCTTGGATCATAAGCCACTGCAGGAATTGCAAAGGAACTGTACTGGGTCAGGTGTTCCAAAGCCTTCCTCTGTTGAGGGGTTGAGTAGCGTTAGAGCCAATGATAGGTATTTTTGCTGATAGTGCTGAAATCCAAAGACTAAATGCAGCTCAGTGTAAATAGATATGACTTTGCCTTTTAATATAATGTAAACAGAAAAGAAGCAGATGTGTGAAAACGCAAATGATTTCAGCATTAGGATGCATTAGTGAAATGGTACCGCAGAAGCAATGTCTGCTGACTTCTGAGTAGGTCAAGTAGTATGTAAGTGTTCTGAAGACCTATGTGTTTTGTGCATGAGTATGGCTCAGACTGAGACATAGCTTCAGTAAAACAAATAATTTTAAAATAAAAATACCTTCTTTTTTAGAAACAAAGTTGCATTTATCAGAATGGTGTAACGTATTCTTAAGCTGTACTTTCTTGCTCTAAAATTTTAAAATTTTTTGTTGTTCCCCAAATCGCTAAAGTAAATGAAGGTATCTTGTATGAAGTAGCTGTATTTTAGCAGGAATTAGCATACAAATGTTTGAGACTGAATGTTTATAATGCCTTTTATCCTTGTTATGCTTATCTATTTTAAGTAGCTTCAGTGCTCTGTGAAGACAAAGGCCCTGGTGTACATGCCACTGATAATAGACAGTGTGACCATATCATGTATGCTTCCTTAATAATGTCTGACATTATCAGATTGATTAACTCGGCAGGGGGCTTTAATCAGATTTAACTACTGTTGGCAGCTGTACACTGGCAGAATAGTAATACATCAGGGAGTAATATTGAACTGCTTTTATAAGCTGTATTAAACATGAAACTCAAAAATGTACCATAAAAATTATCATTATTTCTAGTGCTAATGCAATGAGAAGTGAAACCTGCACGTTACTCACATAATCTCAGATCTCTTTTGGATCATGTTTTCCCAAATTTTCTGTTGTCATCAGTTCCAAATACTGATCTTTCTCAGGTTCTTCTTCAGTAGTTATGGGAGTGTATTTTAAATATATCTATTTATTTTAACGTTCAAAGACCCAATAAATCATTCAATGACTTAAGCAGAAAAATAGTAAAACCATTTTTTAGCTACTGACTTAAGCGTGTGTGTATGTGACAAAGTAATGATAGTTGGGTTTTCTGCTTGGTCCTTTTCAAGTCAAATGCCATATAATGACACAGTGCTTTAGTTTCATTTGTTGCAGAATACTCACAGTATTAATAAATAAAATGCAGGCCTTAAAGATGTTAATGTAACATTCATTCATAGATCAATAGGTCAGGAGGAACAACTGTGATCATCAAGTGTGACCTTCTGCCTATTGCGTGCCATTAAGGCTTTTTTGAGTTCGTTCCTCTTTGAACTAAAGCATGTTTTCTTGAAAAGATTGACTTTCAGTTGAAACAAATTAATGAAAGGGACAACCACAATCCTGGGCTATGTGTCTCAGCAATCAGTTATCCTTCAGGTAAATGGCAGTCCGGATTTGTTTAACTTCCAGATACTACATTTCATTCTATCTTCCTACTGTAGTTGAAATACAGTAGAAATAGGCTACTGTTATTTTATAATTAAAGGTTTTTTTTAAGGTATAGTTAAACGTCAATTCTGCTGTTGGTACTTTGGATTTTCCACTAACTTTCCATGCTTTGTGTTTCTCCGTTAGCTTTCTCTTTGAAAGCAAAATAATTCATGTTCCTGGAGAGTTCATGTTCTAAAGTATACTTTTTAGGTTTTAACTACTATTGTGCAAGGTGCTTTTGTTCAGCTGGTTGTTGTGGCACATTTATGAGTCTTCCTCACCAAATCAGGTTTTCTTGTTGTTCTGAAAGTATGGCCTGCGTTTTTGTATCTTCCTTGTAAGACTTTGTGTTTCTTCATATTCCTAACCCTGCTATTTGCTTGTACTTATCAAGAACTCCGGTTTGCTTTACCTAGGCAATTCAGTGTTTTCCATTTCCTCCTCCTCTGTTGAAACTATAATTGTTATCAGTGATTATTTAGTTTACTTCAAGTCATGAATATAAATGTGAAACTGCAGAGCACCAAGACCTGGTCTTGCAGGTTGCTCCTAGACTGTTTCAATTCCTCCTTTTCCAACTGAGCAAAATGCCCTGCCATCTTATTTTCTACATTTCTTATATTGTGAGAAGATTAGAAGAGTACAGCCTGCTCTCTCTTCCTTCCTCTCCTTGTAACATCTTCCAGATTGCGAGTCTTAGATGGTTGACATCCCATAGCTGATATGCTAGACTGAACTGCATGTAGAGAATTATTTCCTCATTGCAATCTTTTTTTCAAATTTTCTGGAAAATTATTTATAAATAGCCTTCACATTGCTAAATACATGATTGGAAGAATAAGTTAGTCTCTTATTTGTGGAGTCTTTAGTGTTCTGCCTGTTCTTTTATTTCTGTCTCAGATTCTAGGTAATAGATGCTCCATGAGTGAGCTTTACAGAAGAGGGAATGAGGCAATTAACTATTGCTTGGACAAATCCGTATTTATGTTTCGATGATCTGGCAAATCAAATTTGGAGAGGTTTACGTCTACCTGTACTGTCATTGCTGAAACATAACAAAATCATTGATTTTAAGTTAGGTGAGGAAATTATTAAAAGTGCTCATAAATAATCAAATTGTAATGAAAATGCAAATTACTTTATAGAAATCTAATTTAGGTGGGTTTTTTTCATAATACCAAACTTCTCGCTCCAAATGGTAGTGATGATTGCGGAAGTGATATTACAGCTACTGCAGTGATACTGCTGTTTTGCTGAGTTTATAGTGGAAGCATCTCAGGCAATGAGAGCTGTGTGTGCTTCATTATATATCACAGAGAAATTCTGTTTATATAGTGTAAGGAAGCAAAGAGAAATTGTTTTGAATGTGTTTGTGATTACACAGGAAAGCGCTGTCAGAGACCTATAAAATAGATGAGCATTGATCACTATAGCAGAGGTGAGAGAGAATCAGGTTTAACACACATTTGCAGAAATCAATCTCACATTTGAGCAGTTCAAAAATATTGTGATTTCAATAAAATGCAGTAAGAACCATTAAAAGTGCTAAAAGTTCTCCAGTATTTCTGTATGCTTGAGGGGGAGGGAGGTGGGAAACATAGTATGTTGATGAATATGTCAGGTACAAAGAGGAAATGTGTCTGAACAAGCAAATGTTTAAGCAGAATGTTACTAACATTGCAGTAGATGTTGGCATCTGGCAGTCGTGTAATTTATGACAGTGTATATCTAAGTAGCAATTGCCCAGGAAGGCAGCAGATTATAAAAACATGCATAATTTTTTTTTTTATTCTCGTGCTTTTGTTGTTGTGGGTTTTTTTCATTTTACATCCATCCTTGTTTGCCAGTTTAGTACCTCTCATGAAGGCGTTTTGAAACTGCTTTTGTATGACATTGTTTTACAGATTACTTTCCTTGCATGTGACAGAAAAATATAGTTCCATGGCACTCTTATGATAGATTAAATTATTACCAATCTGATGTTCTGGAAGCCCTATAGGGATTGCTTATATGTATTTACTGTGAACTAGAGAAAGTGTGTTATTTACAATTCTCATTTGTTGTTTCATGTCTTAATTCTGTGTTTTACTTAAGATCTAATTAAATTGGGCTGTAGATCAGACAGAGTCCCCAGATTACAAAAAAATAATACAAATAACAGTGGCTATTCAAACAAACATTTTACAGACACATATTTCATATAGTGTCATGTGATTGCTAGACCTAAATCAGTATTTCCAGTTTTTGTAGTTACTATTTTGACTTGTTCAGGATAGACTTGAATAGACCTGACTGATTAGGGTCTCCTCACTAGTACCTGTATGGTATTTTTATCAGGTCAAACTTATTCCATTTAGCACAGGAAGCTACATTGAAGGGGTTCAGATAATCCAAAGTGGTATAACACGGATTCAGTTGTTGTCAGTAAGGCAGAAGAAAGAACAGATTCTCTGAAAGGGTGGAAGATTTGCTTGCTACTTCGTAATGTAATGTACGGGACGTGAAGATTGATTAGTCATATTCTCTACTTGCTGGTAGATGTTTTGCACCATGTCCCCATGTACATCACCTGCTCTGGGAAGAACAAAATAAATTGCATTACCAGGAAAAATTAAACAACCAAGTCAGTAATAAAACAGTTAATGCAGTTATTGCAGAAAGAACTCCAGGTATGCATCAGACCAGCCAAATAACTAACCAGCTACTTAAAATTACTGAAAGATAATGTATTATCTCTGCTAATAAGAGATTTTAGGGAAATAGCTGGCTAGAGACTTTACTTCCTTGCCACTTAGATTTTTGTAAAGGATTTTTGCCTTTCGTATCAATCTCTGAATACAAAGTATCTTATGAATTTGAAGCTCCACTTGCCTCTAGCAGCTGGAAGGAACAGGCTGTCCAAAGTATTTTGGAGCCTGTGAGGCTAAACGCTAGGATTAGATCGCTCGCTGCTTCTGCAGACTGCCTGCTGTTGCTTAAAAAGGGTTTTTTTAAAGTCTTTCACACAGTTCCCCAGGGTTATCTGGGTTATCCTCAGTTACCTCTCTTTCCAATGAGTCATTGCTACTACTCGTAAGTTTGTTGTTGTTTGTTTTTGTTTTATTTTGTTTTTTTCCACTGGTAGAGTCTGATTCATATACTTATTGCTAGTTTGGTTTGCATGTGACTGAAGAAAAGAATCACTTAAAAAATAAAAATTAATTTTCATTCTGCTGCTGTGTGCAGCCAGATAGAATTTTCTTTAGGCCTGGGAATACAGCCTTACTGGTTTACAGTTGGTTATTAAGTTCATAATTGGAAAATTACATTTTTACTCTAGAAAGAGTGGAAGCTATTTTTGGTGCAAAATGTAATTATTTTTCATAGGAACAATTCTTGAGTTAGATGACAAAGTGGTTATAAATCATTTTCCACTTGTCACTACTATTCAGAAGAGTGGGTTTTTACAGCCCTATTGCCGTGGACCATCAAATTTTGTTCTAGGCAGTTGAGTTGGGACTCAAAGATAGGGCAAATAAATCCTGGAAATGTAATCCCAAATAAAAGATCATACACTTTCTAGTAGGATGGAGGGCTTAATTTATTTAGTGTCTTAAAAATAGCAGAACTTTCTATCTGATGACAAAGCTTGTAATTGTCAGAGAAAGCGACAGTAGTCTCTTGTATAAGATCCAAGGAAAAAATAACTGAATATGAAATGACAAAGAATGAGAGCAAACAGCTCTCATCAATAGATGTGTTATAGTGAACTCAGCATGCTGGTAGATGTGTAGAATAGATCATCGTTCCTCTAAAGAAAGTGGCATTTTCACTCCAATATCGAAGTGAATACAATAAAAGATACATTGACAATCTACTTCTTCTGGGAGTAGGTCTTGCATCAAAAGAAAATGGGCTTTTTTGCAATGAAATAATCTCTAGAATAACTAGAAATATTTTCTAATAGTTTGGGTCAGATCATTGCAGTAGAATTATTAATTTTAGTGTTCTTTTAGAAATACTTTAATCCACATTAGTGTTGTGAAACAATGGAGCAGTCGTTACTGTGTCATTGTTCTTCAAGTCTGGGCATTGAACAAAAGTGAAATAAGTTTCTGCCGTTCGGAGGGGGAGGGGATTACTTTTATTTTAGTAGTGTAGCAGTCTTGAAGCTAGGATGCTAAGTTTTTTTGGAATAAAGAAGCTGATAATTATTTTGTAGAATACTATTGAAAATCCATTAATGTACGGGAAAGCAAAATCAATTATGCATCTGTTCACATGTTTACTGATCCTTGGGAAGAATGTCACCACAGATAAGAAGAGTTCTGTCATGGGATCTAAAAAAATCTGTAGTTTTCAAGCTTTGTTAGAAAAAAGAGAGAGAAAATGGCGTGCAATGTCAGTCAAGGCATGCTATATCCATTAACTTTGCAAGAAGGACATTGGAATTATGTTGTATTGTCATAAAAAGTGCTAAATTGTTCCTCTCTCGGGAAAATGTATTAAGAATTTGGTGGCATTTTACCTCAACTAAATAATTGATTCCTCCCTTCAGTGGCTGGGAAGCTTACTCATATAGCTGGCTCTAATCGAGGGTAAGCTGATCTGATCTCAGCATTGTGTTGGAAAGATTGCAGCTGTGGCAAAATAAACAGCTAATAAGAGAACTGTGTGGGTGAGAAGATGATTGCAAATGCTTAGGGCGATAGGTGGATGTTGAGGACTCCTCTTTACATCTTTTTATTAACAATCTTGGACTTCCTGCGAGTTCTCATAGAACTAAAACTCTGTCCCTCCCATGAAGCAATCACCATTTTTATGCCAAATGACGGAGTTAGACAAGGATTCAGGGAGAGATAGGCATGGGTGACTGATTACCATATCAGTATCGGTTGCTCCAAATTCACACCAATAAAAGTGCTTTAAGAGAATGACAACTATAGCGGGAAATGAAGACTGTAGCAGCATGTATAATATATGTATCACTTTTGGGGTTTTTTGTGTATCTCTTTTTAGTTCAAATCTCAGCTGGCTTCCCTGCAGCTCTGTGAAGTTCCAGGTCAAAGTTCTAGAGTTCTTGAACAGGATCATATTTTAATCAACCATTTATCTTAAATAAGCATATTCAATCATGAACAATTTTAAGTAGCTTACTGTATGTAACATAGTTGTTATGTAATTTTATATTGCAGCTATTTATTTAGCTTTCAAAACTACAGTGCTTGGCTTTTATATGCTGTTATTTTAAATACTGAAAAAAATAAAGATTTAAATAATCATTTGAAAATGTTAATAAATTCTTTTTTTCATAGACTGAATAACACACTAATAAAACCAAAAAGTAACATCTACAGATGCAGATTTCAGTAGCTTAAACTGTGTTTCAAATAGGAACAGGTTCTAAAAATGTGTTTTAGCCAAATTGAAGTACTTTTTTCAATTAAATGTTCTAAGTACAATACTGTATTGTTTGAGGCTTCGAATGTTGAGTCTCTTATCAGTCACATCATTACCCTTTATGTTTTTGGCTCAAATCATTGGTGGTATTCAGGGTTGCCAGGATGCTTTTTGGGAAAAGTTCATGTTTCTTTGACACCACTTTATTTACAAGTCTTGTAAATAAGCATCTCAACAATGAGAACATTTTCAATAATTAGAAGTTTCTCTCTGTTTAATTCTTTTCCACAGAATTGTCCTACTTTGACTTTCTGGGCTACTGTGGCAATCCTAAGAATTGTTATTCTGCTCAGGACTGAGGATTGCCTGGATGTCTCTGGGACAGCATGCAAATTTCACTAACAGATTGATTAAGAGGGCAGGTTGCATCCCCTGCTGCATTTTGCCCCTCTGTTCAGATAAAAACTGCAAGGCAGTGTCAGGCTAAATTTTTGTGAAGGATACTGTTACTAAGCTTCAGGGGAGGGTGGAGTTGCTTTAGTTTACTTTTTAAACTTTGATCCTGTTTCAAACTGAGTATCAGTCAACAAAAGGTTGTCAATTATCTTGTACAAATCAACTTTTCTAGTTTCATTCTTAGGGAGAATTAACAAAAGCAGGTATTGACTGCTCAGTTAGGCTAGTCAGGGGACTCGGCTATGAAAACAGATCCTGGGAGAAACAGGAGGCAGAAAAAGCATGGACAAAAGAAAGGAACAGATAGGAGTGTTTTCGTTGCAGACGAGTGCTTGAATTGCATAACAAATCACAACAAAAACTGGCAGCCGAGAAGAGAGGGGGAGAGAAAAAGCAGTGTATAGACCATAGACTGGGGATCCTGTTTTCTGAACCTGATAATTATTCAATTAGGAAATAATGAAACCTGCAGGGAAGTGGTGAAGTGGGTGTTTCACTGGTTTGCCTAGAGCTGTGCATATCCTGTACTGCTTAAACTACAGGCAGAAGGATTGCTAGAGAGCTCCGTGTAGTGCCCAAAACGTCCATTTGCTTACCTTCTGTGTGTGCATGTCTCGAGAGGTGAGCTATAAATGCAGCGTCCGTAACGATGAAGCTCTGGGAAAGTGTGATTAGACTGCTGAAGCATCTGTGAGCCAGCACCTAAGGTCGTCTTTTCTTGACGGGTTTTCAGACAGAGCCTGTGTCTCCAGGAAGCATGCCAGAGAGGAGGAATCAATACTGCAGGCCAGAGCGCGCAGTCCCAGCTGCAAGCGAAGAAGTTTTATCAGGACTATGGGAAGCACGCTATTTATGCTTTTCTCAGAGTATCCTTAGCACCCAAACATTTTTCTCTGCCAGTGACCACAATATCGGAGCAATGTCAAACTGTGCCTGGATCCTGAAGGTGTCATTCAACCTCCGGACAAAGCCCATCAGCTTCACCTCCAGTCAGTTTTTTACAGGCTGTGGTTGAGCCAGTAGTTCATACTGTTCTCAAATTGATCACTTCAATTACCTTAATTATCTCTTACATGTATTCCAAATAAAGAGAGTATGCCTTGCCCATCAGCTCATGCAAGCTTTTACCCAATTTTCATCATAGCAGGACATCTTGAGAGTACAGTAATTAACATAGACATAATAGTTGAAAGCAACAAAGTAATCTATTTGTCTAGTGATGCAGCAGTGCCTTCAGATGGAAGAAGTTCCTCCTTACTGCATTAACATCTTTTCTTACATACACTAAGGACACTAAAATCAGTTGTTGAAAAAATTAAATGTTAAATTTGATCTTTGTAGAAGTCATATTGCTGATGATTCAATTGGATTTCAAGACAGCAAAACAGTAATGGCATCCTAGTTAATGCAATAATCATGCTATTTTAAAAAGGTATGTTTTTGCTATCAATAATTGGAATTATTCTATTGACTATACCATGATTTTTCTCACTTCTTGTTAAGCTTAGACTCAGGTAGGGGTTCAAGTACCCTTGTAAAGTAGCATTCATTTTATGACTCCATCTTGAATTAAATGTATCACAAAAATGAAACAAGGTATAGGGTACAATTGTAGATATTAAAATTACGGTGCCAGTTTTGCAAAGGATTGTTCAAACTCTGAATACACAGTTATATGGTGTCAAAGCTAGCATTTACACACTTCGTTTCAAAATGTGATGCAGCAATTGTGTGTGTTGTGTTGCAAGCGTTATGCCTGAACTCGACTTATACGTATGTATGTTCTCTAAACAAATGGTTTGAGAAACAACTGCCTGAACAAATAGGGGTTACAGAGTTAGTGCTTTTGAGAGAAGTAATCTCACCAAAGGACTAAAGCCTCTGCTCTCAGGTAGTGGGCTTCAGTCATACTTGCTGAGACAATATGAAAAGCATAATTGTCTATTTGTAATAGCACTTAGATTTCATTCAGTAAGCACTGATTTGGACCAGTAGGAATGTTATTTTGAAATACCCAGTAGTACTACATATTACTACTGTGTAACAAAAATGGAAAAATGTGCGTAATTAAGGGCTGTATCAGAAGAAGTGTGTGGCCAGCAGGTTGAGGGGGTTGATTCTGCCCCTCTGCTCCACTCTGGTGAGACCCCACCTGGAGTCCTGCGTGCAGCTCTGGAGCCCCCAGCACAGGAAAGACATGGACCTGTTAGAGCAGGTCCAGAGGAGGCCACAAAGATGATCAGAGGGATGGAACATCTCTCCTGCGAGGCAAGGCTGAGAGAGTTGGGGTTGTTTAGCCTGGAGAAGAGAAGGCTCTGGGGAGACCTTCTCGCGACTTCCCAATACCTGAAGGGGGCTTGTAAGAAAGATGGGGACAAACTTTTTAGCAGGGCCTGTTGCGATAGAATAAGGGGTAATGGCTTTAGACTAAAAGAGGGTAGATTTAAACTGGACATTTGGAGGAGGTTTTTTACAATGAGGGTGGTGAAACACTGGAACAAGTTTGCCAGAGAGATGTCAGCTGCCCCATCCCTGGAAACAATCAAGGCCAGGTTGGATGGGGACTCTGAACAACCTGATCCAGTTGAAGATGTCCCTGCTCGTTGCAGTGGGGGTTGCACCAGATTAGCTTTGGAGATCCCTTCCAACTCAAACTATTTTATGATTCAATGATTTCCAGCAAAATCCGTATTGCTTGAATGTACCGTATTATTCAAATATTACCATTTTTTAAAAAATAGTAATTAATACATAGGATTATGCACTTTCATTGCATTTTCACACTGACTTGCAGTTCAGCTGTTCATTTTGCTTCAGGCTGGATTAAAAAACATACATCTTTTTTTTTAATTATGGTTTGGGCTTTTTTTGGTACTGTGATTGGAAAGCATACATGATATTTTGTGTCAATATTGTCACTCTTTCCTACTTAGTATCTTCAGGAAAGTAACATGGAAAAGAAACATCCGGTTTTCAACTAAGGACTTTTTGTAACAAAATTACTTAACGGATTCCAAGAGTTTAAAAAGGCTTTGGTATTGTGTGAATAAAGTAGATGGCTGGAGTAAATGAACTAGGTTAGCTGTGGTTAACTGGCCCAATAAAACAACTTTCTGAGCAAGTATTTACCTGGCCTTTTATTCTATTTTTGTAAATAAAACCTGAAAACTGAACACAAGTAGTGTAAATTAATAATAAACTTGTAAACACTGATTATTTTCAGTCTGCATGAATATTCTCCTTGAAGTACTTTGTCCTGTGAGAGGAAATAGGAATCGTGTCTTTCATGCATGACTTTCATGAATCGTGGACAACACTTGGATCTATAATATCACCCATTCTCCTGGAGATTACTTTCTCTTTATACTCATAACTGTGATAATGTGGGCTTGCCTGATACCTGGGAAGAAGTCCATTAGCAGCCTTTGAGTGCAGAAGATGGAAAGCATCTGCTCCCCGTGATGGGTTTTCTCTGCTTGTGGAGCAGGTGGAGCAATGGCTGGTGCCAACTGAGGAGAGAGGCTAGGTCACAAAGTAGAGAATTACAAAGGTAAATATTTATTCATGAGCATTTGAGGTGTCCCAGGCAAATTGTGGCACCAGAAATGTAGTTTTACACGTTCAAATGTTCAGGTACGACACTATTTGACTCATCGCTAGCCCTCACACTAGTATTACTAATCATAGCAAAACTTTGCAAAGCAGCTCTATTTCTGCAGCATTCTTGCTGCTAGTCTACTGATTCAGATGTCCCTGGAGTCAGTCAGTCTTGCTAGAGTTACTTCTCTATGACGCCAGATGGTGGTGGGAGGTTTTCAGAGATGTGTTAAAGGGGCTAGGATGGCGGCATTATCTTGGTTGTCCAGGGGTATCCTTTATCCTTCATGGACAGCTCTAAGCTTCCAAGAAGCAAAGTCCTTATTTCCAAAGCCAGTCTGTTCTCTCATTTGTTTCGCTTTAGCATGAACAATACCAAAGTCTCCAGCAAAATTCCACTACCTCATGACATGACAGTGTATAATGTGAACTAATACATACAAAAAGAAGAGCGGGAAGAAAAGGGCAGCGGCTTGTCCACTGTTGTATGTCAGAATATTTTCCAGACATGTTTTTTGGGCTGGAGAGATGTAGAATAAAGAAGGCAATGTTTGTGTGCTGCTACTCTGAACAGGTGCATTAGAGAGCCTGTACACTGGTGAATGCCATCAGTCCTGGGTGGTGTTAAAGACATTTATGGGAGTAGGGAACCCAGAAAGGTAAGCTCCCTTTCAGTGGTCCATTCTGTTGATAACTGTGTGTGCATGTATATGTACACACGTATATAAGCGTGTATCTTATCAGCTCATTTGCTAATGTATTTATTGCACATAGGTAATAAATGAATTAGCTATACTTAGTATACGAGTTAACTCTAGCTGTTAGCTATAGTTTGTTACAAAACCTGCTTTGCTAATTCACTGCCATATTAATCTGCTCTGTTGCAAGTTTCAGGCTTATTTTGTTTGGCTTTGAATTACAAAATTATAGCTGGTAGCTTTATTGAATCAAACAACCTAATTTCTTATCAGTTGTCAAGTATTTGTTCAGTTACCTGCTCTGCACAATCGTCTTTCAAGATGCTATTTGTACAGCAGGCACCCTTTGGCAAATAAAAATACAACGATGTGAAGTGGTGTAATTTAAAAATGATGTATTTTTGCCAGACCTGTGACCAGTCTTTCAGTTTCTTCCTCACATTTGTCATGAAGGCGTTAGGGTAACAAAACTAGGGAACCTTTTTGTGTGTGTATCTAGCAGTGCTAGTGAAACAGACTTTTAAACGTCTAGTGCTTCCTAAATTTTTAATGTGTAAATTCATGTGATTCAAGGGTATGGATTTACAGGATAAATGCTTTCAAAAAAAGACAGCTAAGGTAGAAGTAATCTATTTTCTTATCTTATTAGCTTTGCTTACGTGGGTATAACTTCAGAATAGAGCTTGTGAATGCTCCTTATAACTTAAAGTGTGTTTTACAAAGTTTTCATTTAAATGCTGTGATATTAATTTGCTGTTCTATTTATGATAAGAACACAAATCTATCCTACTTGCCTGGTAGCATGATAGACAATCATTCTGAATCTGAAGTGGACATCCTCTGATTTCTGACAATAAATCTGCTATAATTCCCTAATAATCTGCTTTTCTCTGAGAATTCTTAACAGGTATTCATTTGAAAAAAATAAATACATGCAATCCATCAAAAGAAAAGATCATTTCTGGATATTTTGACTTTAGGTCCTCTGAAATATTCACACTTTACACTATGCTTTCATAAATATGTGTTTGGGGACTTTATGATGCTGGTTGAGACAGTTTGGTGAAACGGACTGTTAGGAGGTGGTGGTAGGTGTTTTCTGGCTGGTGTCGTTCACTCTATGCTCCTCGGGCAGCTGTGGGGTGGCCGGCCCCGCTGCCAGCCCCTGGGCTCCGCTGGGCTGCAGGGCTTGTCCGCCTCCCCGGCTGCTTCGCTTGCCGCTCCGCAGCACGGGGATGGTGATGGGGTGGCAATGGGGCAGCAGTGCCTTGCTGCTGGGCCACGGTCTGTGTCCAGCCGGTCCCCTTGAACCAGCTCTGCTTCATGAAAATTAATTAAAATAGTTCCGAGGGAAGAGGTGAGTGACCTATTATGGACTGCCTTAGCTTTCCTTTTCTGTATGAGGAAAGGAGGTAGGAATCTGGCTTAGAGAAACACTTTTACCGGGACTTTCAACTTTTGCTTTTAGTTACAACTGACACTGAAAACCAAGAGGTTGAGGGGGAAAAACAGCCTTGAAAAGGACGCTGCATCCCTCAGGCCCGTGGAATTGTACACATCTCATCTGACCTGCATCTGGAGAGACGACTGCAGCTTCCCCCTGCCTCCAGACTCTGACAAATGAGTTCTGGCAGATTGTAGCGCAACAGCTTCAGGTGTTACCATCCCCAGATGCTTCTGATCTCTCTGCTGGCACTTACTACCTCGGAGAGGGCTGCCCTTTGATAAAAATGATTTTTTCACCATGATGCTGTGCTGTAAAATGCAGGGGTCAGTGTGTAGACACATGCCTTGTTTTCCTGTGGCATTGATAGGCGGGCAGAGAGCTGTGCATGAGTCTCAAGCTCTTTCTACTAAATACACCTAGGCTCATTTGTTAGCACAAGTTCAGCTAGACCTTCACTAGGAATTTACCTGTGGTCTTCTGTTAAATGTGGGCACTTACTTGACAACACTTATTCACAAAAAATGACCTATCTGATTTTCTGGCATTTAGCCGTTTTGCTATGCTTAGTCATTCCACCGTAGGTAAAAGTGCAACCTTTATATTTGTAGAAAAATAAGTGTAAGTTAAGAAATGTATGTGCCTTTTCTGGAATACTGACTTTTTTCAAGAACAAAAAATATGTTCAATTAAAGAGAATATCCAAATTCTTCAGAGATGATGTTCTGGTTCACTTTAAACATGGCAGAAGGTTACTAATCAAAACAGGAAAAAAAGAGGTGGATAGATTGCATAGTTCCACTCCTTTCATTTGCTCTGAAAATTTTGCTGTCGTATCATGGCGTTGATGTATGTTCAGGCATACATTTTCTCAACTTCACTGGCAAAGCTAGTATGGTTCAGACAGTCTACTAGTGCTTTATGGACAACTGGCTTTCTCATTTTGCACTGATGGGAAGTGCATCATTTCTCTAGGCAAAATACAGAAAATACACAAACATTTCAAAGCCTAGTTTCAAGACAGGTAGTTTTAAGTTGGAATAGGGACTACTCCTTATCATGTTAAATTATACATAGTATTATTAAAATAAGTTCAGAAGATTGTATTTAACTTCCTAGTTTTTTCCTCGCAACACAGAGAGGACAAAAGGATAAACTGAAGTGATTAATGCTTCATTTGCAGCCTGTTCTATTTTTCTGTCACAGAATTGCCAAGAAGGTTGCTGTTGATCACCTTTGCAGCAATGGCACATTAAGGTCTACTGAATTAGCCAATTAAGCAATTTATGCTTACGTAAAGAATGCAAGTGGATATATAAAATATAATCAACTGATGTTGTGTACTGCTTGACTCTTCACTTTCTTAATAATTAGGCAACAACCATGCTTTCAGTGCAAAGTGAATAAATAATTGAATATGGTAAATAGTGAAGCCATTATGCAATTATTCACAGATTAGGTATATTCTCAGCTTTTTTGATGACTGTGCACCTACTGTCTACACCAGTATTAACCTTATATATTCTTCTTTCAATGTCAGTCTCCCGATTTAAAACTTGCTTCATGTTCTTCATATTCATCAAATGGAGAAATTAATCTGGTTTACTGTGTATTTTGAGAAGTTTTCAAGATTTCAATTTGTCTTTGGTAATAGCTTGCAAGAAAAAACTTTCATGAAAGTATTACTAATTTTTAACAGATCCACATCACAGATCATGACCCAGGATAAGTGAAAGGATTTGTTAATATTAACATTTGTGTTTGTAAGGCCATTTGAAGTGGTTTTTGTAATCAGAACTGTGGTCAGAACTGAAAAAGTTTGCTATCTTCTGCCATCCAGAATGAAATTAATTTAAAGACACAGGCTGTCATACTAACTTGTGAAATAGCAACAATAACTATTTTATTTGATTTTATTGTTGGTGTAATAATAATGAAACAGAAAAAATAATGAAAGGAGCATTTACCTTCAGTTCTGTTTCATTCACCAAGAAACTTCACACCCCCTTACTTTTATCATTTTTTTGTTCTACAGGATTCTTTTTAATCGTGTTAATTTTCTGTGATGCTGCATCCAATAACTTGCATTGCTATGAATAACCCTCACCCATTTTGGAGTTCAGTTTAATTTCTTTGGTACTAGTATAAATTTGACTCAATTATTTGGAAGATTTTAAGAGATTCAAAACTTTGAACATACCAACTGATAAAAATAGCTTTTAACTATTATATTAAACTCTGTGTTTCTAGCTCCGCCGATGCTGAAGTGATTATGTGCTGTGTTGTTTGTGAATTAAGGTCAGATTTCTAATTTCTCCTAATGTTTCTGGAAAAGTTGGAACAGTTTCTTTCCCTTAAGGAGTAACTCAGTAAGGTTCTTCAGTGTGAAATAAGGACTATCAAAGAGCTGATATTATAGGATTGTATAAAATCACAGCTTTCATAAGGAGGTGGTAGTTCTCCACATTTTCAGATACAAGAATTAAGGAGCATCGAATGAAATTAGCAGTTGACTCATTTAAGAAGGGTTTTACGGGATACCTATTTAAGCTATAGAAGTCCTTTCTGACACTTACTGTGGGTGCTAAAACTTCACATGGAATCCAGGAGAGACTGGAAAGGTGCCCAGAGGAGAAATTCTTGCTACATCCATGATGCCTGTACAAGCCACATTTGCTGCAGCTGCAGGAGATCCCTCAGCTGAAGAACAGGAAGCACTGGAAAATGTATTTCATGTAGTGACCCTGCTGTGATCTCTTCTGTGCACGTCCCTTTTGGCCACTGTCAGAAACAAGATTCTGACCTAAGCTGGCTGCCTTTATGGTCATAAGTAGGGATGAGAGTATATTTAATATTGCTCTGCTCACGTTAACACCAGTGGAAGTTCTGTAGATTAATTGGGAAAAAAGGACACTACTGACCATAGCAGTCTCTACAGTTTGAGAGCCATGTTCCATTTTTTAATGCATTTGGTAGATGCTTTTTGCTAGAAAATGCTGACTTTAGTGGCCAAAATCAAACCCATAGTTCTGGTGGGTTTTTGATTCACATGTTGGGGGCAGAAACTTTCATGAGCTTATACTATAAGGTTTCTGATACAGCAAACCTTTATTGTGTTGTCTTGCACAGCAGCACATAATCTGTCATCGAAGGTGGAACAAATTGTTAACTTAGGAAATGTAGTTAAAATAGAAGTTGTAGAAAGTATTTGCTTAATTGAGGTCTAGGCCTTGCCTTTTGTTGGCATGGGTGGGAGTAGAGCAAAATGCTGACAGTCCTCCTGAAGCATCCTATTTAAATCCCAGTGGCCCAACAAATGCTAAAATTGACCAGGAGGCATTATGCGTGTGTGAATACAGGAGCGCATTCAGACTGTCTCGTACAGCACTTCATGTTGGAGGTTTCCTCTGCCGTGTTTCTGGAGGCTTGCAAGCTCCTTTCTGAACTGCCTGCAAACAGCCACGGATCGTCCAAGTGGAATGACCCGGTGCTGTGCAGAGCTCTTCACAACTGCCTCTGTAAATGGGGCTTCTGTGGTTACCAATGGTTTTACTTTTCATTATTTTTGAGAAGCGAGCTCAGATTAGCTGCCAAAAGAAAGAATAATCTGCGAGGAAGTTAGAGTAGAAGAACTGGCAAAAGAGAGGGTAAGTAAAGCACAGAAAGTAGCTCATACCTTAAGTTTACTTTGACCATTTGAATTTCTTTTCTTTTATTATCTATTGCCATCAGAATGTGAAAATTTTAATGTCACATCTTGCATTAGTGGCAGAAAGCATAGTTCACAAAATCTCAAAAAGCCTAATGAATATGTTCATGTCAGGTTGATAGTAGTAATAAAATTTAACATCAAGCACACTCATAGGAATTAGTTTAAAATCTGATGTCATGAAATATCAGAATACAGTGAAGTACTTGATAGCCTGCATGAGCTACTGAAAGGGTACGCAAGCATTTTCCCTTACCCACAGAAAACAACCCTTGAGGAAGTTCAACTCCACTGCATCAGTACCAGCAACCACTATTATTCGATGCATTGTAGGAGGACCAACTTTATTTTGGTGATAAATCATCCCAAGTTATTCCACAGTGTTATCGTTCACAAAGCATATCTCCTGATTTTATACGAATTCGTTGTTTGGCTTCACTGCTGTGGTATCTTGCCTGGTTTCTAGCATCTATTTTTACTTGTTCTATTTTTAACTAAGAACAGAATTTGGCTAGGTTTACAGAATCTGTTGCAAAAATGAAAAGTAGATGATTTTGCAGTTTTTGAAAGTTAAATTCTTCTTTCGCTGTGTTGCCTTTTTTTTGCCTTCCTTTTCCTCGCTACCCCTGCCTTCTGAAAATAAAAGCTTTACTGAAATTAGAGCAGGCAACAGTAATCAAAAGAGAGAATTTTCTAAGAATTTGGAATTTTCATCTTTCCCTCTGCTTTCTGATTCTCGGTTACATTAGATTACATTAGCACCAGAACATCACCTTCTACATATAGAGTAGGTTTTTGTCTCCTCCTCTGCTCTGTAAGGCAGTGTTTCTTTTTCACAGAAGGTATCTTTCCATTTGCCACTTTACATTTACTTTAGATGGAGTTTTGTATTTACAGAACATCATGAATTTACAACCAAATACAGTTTTTAAAATGTGTCTTCCCAATTAAAGTGATCTACTGGTAATATGATATTTTCACACTCAGAGGAAAAGTATTTACATGTATGGGGATGGTATGGTTTTGGCAGAGAAAAGACCACCAAATGTACCAGAAGTCTGCACGAAGAGAAGGGGCTGCTGTCATAAGTGAGATATCCTGTATCATTTTTTGGTTTTCAAAAGGAGCAAACAAGGTAATTCAGAATACCGTGGGAATAGTTGTAGACTTGCCTCGGTGACAGCATTATAGGCTGTTTTATATCATTTAAAGAAACCATCAGGACTGAGTGTCAGCAAACAATAATTACCAAGTCTCTCTCATTCCATCTTGCAAAATGAATTGCTTTGGCCTGGACCTTTGTTTCGAGGGCTTCGGTTCTTCCAGCCAAGCTGCTTCGGCTCGTGCCTCCCATGGGATGCATGGGATCCTTTGCATGGCCACTTAACGCACCGAGAGCCAGGCACTGGAACAGGTACTTCAACAACTGTAAATTTAAATATTGTAGTATTGGACCAGAAAAAATGGTGTTTTCTTCTCCCACATTTTTTCTATATTGTTTGTGAATAGTTTAATTACTCAATTTTCTCTTTACTGGCATTTATAACTAGCAGATGCTGATTCCAAGGTGTATAACGCCTTGTTAGTAAAGCAGAAGCCTCTTTTCCAAGGAAATTCCAAATCTTTTGTCAGTTTGTCTCTTTTATCTCATCAGTTTACTCCCTGTGTTGTTCTTTATTATATGTGGTAGCATATTTTCTACTTCTTTTGCCAAAATCTCTCTCTGAAGTGCATCTTGCTCTCGAGATATGCTGTCTTGAGGACTTGTATAGTCCTTACTGAAGCAGGAACATTTATATAGAAGAAAAATGGTTCCTTGTCTAATAGTCATGAGGGTTTTGTGTACTCCACTACAAAGCTGCGCTGGCAGATGGCTTGTCAGGTGGACAAAAAGAAGACCAGAAAAATGAAAGAAGATGCACATGGCTATGATGTTTTTTTATTGCAATGATGGCCGTTCTACTTTGTTGTAGAATGAATGCCTGTCATTAGTCTTCAGTGAGGAAATGTTTTCATTTTAAAAATTGATATAATGAAAGTGTAGTTAGCTAATAGGATTACATTACTTCAGATGTAAATCAGGAAAAGAGGGAATCAAAAAGGTCAAATTGATCCTAGCAGACCCAAAATTCTTTGTTGAGGCTTGAAATTTCTGACATACGGAAACTGTAGTGAATAATGTACAGAAAATATTTATGCTATCTCTAATCTAGGCGAATTCTATACTACAAATGTGTTCATAATGACAATTACAAAGGGAATATTGCATTAAATACAGAGGAGTTTTCTTCCGCTCATTGGTACAAGAAAAGCTTTATAGGTCCTGCTATTATTTCACATTTTTCATAGAAGAGAATAGAGATTAAGTACCATATTAAAAGGCACACATAGCTGAAAAAGACTATAATTATGTGTAATTTCATAAGAAAATGTTTTTACAAATCCTGTATTTCATATTTTATGTTCATCCTAATTAGTTCAATAGAGAAATATTAAATACTAATTTTGCCCTGCCTGACAAGATACCTGAAGGGTTACTTTAAATTAATGGGACTGGATACGATGTGTATGGTTCCTTAATGATAATTAATTCACTCAGGAGACAGTCCTAATAAGCAGATGAAACCAGCATTTGAGATAGAAACATTCTGTTTGGTTGTGAAGTTCATCTGTTTTCTAGTATAAGTTCACTTGGTAGATAAGTAATTCCAATCAAACTGTTTTGTGTACCTATCCAAAAGTGTTTTATTGGTATGCCTTGAACTGTAGGTGAAATTTTATCATGAAAAATTACACATACACTTCATAAATATTCCCAAGATTAAAGCGAATTTTGCTAGGCCTGCTGATGTGATCACAGTTCATTTACTTTGATTGCACTTATTTTTTTTGCTTTGCACCCCACTATTTCACTGTTATGTCAGCTAGGTAATATTGATTTCTCACTGCAACAGTACTTAAAAGCTTTTGTGAAAATAAAATGGGTTTTTTTACACAGCTGCCAATTTCATTTAGACTATTTTTAAGTGTCTGCTTGAGTAATAGGAGATAACTTTTATTTCACTGAAAATAGTAATTTCATTTTATTAAACTTTAGCAGTTTGACAAAAAAGAAGCCTGTAGAATATTGCATGAAATATTAATAAGTTTTTTTATCAAGGTATTGGGGCTTTTGTTTTCTTTTTAAGAACCATCACATCCTTTTAAACCACTAAATCATTCTTATGGACGCTGTTATTTTGTCCTCAGGTGAAGTGTAAATTCACAGTATCTGTTTTCAGTGGCTTATTACGTTACATGAATTCAATAATGATTTCTCTTGTACTTCTGCTTTAACTCTAAAGAAAAATGTAGGTATACAAAATAAAAATAACTGTGTTTGAAAAATAGGCCTATTAAATAACAATAGTGTTAGTTATCTATTTACTGAAAAATATTTACAGTAATTTTTTAAGGGTTTACAAAAGGTGAAAGAAAGCTCAGTCATACTTGCTGCACTTGTTATGCCTCAAATTGTAATGCTGAAAGACCTCTGATTCATTCTGTAGTTAGCTGCCAGCTTCTCCTACCTAAGACAAAGCAGGAAATTATCCTTGTTGTAGCACTGTTAAATCAGCTAAATGGACCCTAGTCTTAGTCTGAAATAAGGTCATACATGAGTTGTCTTTTACAGCATCTCAACTGTCATGTGCTCACTGTTTATGCCCAAATATGCTATTAACTCTCCTGCCCCTGACAAAAACAAGAAAAGCATGCGAACAGAAACAATTAATCCACATACTATTCTTTTGCTATGGGATAAATAAGTTTCTTGATTAAAATTTTTGCCCTCATTTTTTAATGCTTTAATTGAAAACAAATGAAGATTTCTGAGTCAGGCAAAATCTGCCCGGATGAAGATGATAAAATTTTGCAGTGATAATTTCAGACCTGCCAGCTCTGGAGCCCATACCAGCTTCTGCTCCACCATGATAGCTGTTTGCCAGCGGGCAGCATCGAATCTCTTAAAGTACCTTCTGGGTTGCTTTCATACTGCAGTTTAAGTAGTTTTGGAATACCAGCAGGTTTTCTCATGGAATGGTGCTTTTCCCAATTCTGAATGTCTTTTTGATGTATTTTTTGTAAATAAAAGTTAAATAGGGTTCTCTTTTGTATAATTTCTTCATAATGCTAAGATAGCTGTAGCCTGAGGAACAGTTTTGTGTTATGTTTTAAAACTACCGAGGCACTTTTAATCTGGTTCAACTTGCAAGTTTGTTCCAGACTCCCTCTACTGTAAATGTCTTCACTTGCTGTCCAATGTTTTGTGCCAGTTTTCTTAGCTGTGCTTGCTGAAAAAACCCACATGCTTTGTTCTGGTAAACGTAGATACGAGTGGAGCTAGTGGCAAGTCCACTGAGGACTTTGAAAGTAAGGACACTTGACCTGAGATTTGGCAAATGAAAACCAGTAGCATCTAATAGAACATACATAGTTCTGGGTTATTATATAGAAAGACGGTCTGGAAAAGTGCTCATATTTGGGACTGAGTATTCACTCGTAAATAGGGTGAATATATCACAGAATCACAGCCCGCCTGGGTTTGGAAGGCACCTCTGAAGAACATCTAATCCAACTTCTCTGCTCACAGCAGGAGCAGTTAGAGCAGGTTGCCCAGGATTGTGTCCATTTAGGTGGGTATCTCCAAGGATGGAGACTCTACAACGTCTCTGTGCAACCTGTTGCAGTGTTCGACCATCCTCACAGTAAAAAAAACTATTTTCTTCTATTCAGATTGAATGAAGGTGAGGCTGGCCTGCTTGTAGTTCCCTAGATCCTCCTTCTTGTCCTTCTTGAAGACAGGAGTGCAGTTTTCTTTATTCAGTTGTCAGGAACCTCTCTCAATTGCCGTGACTTTTTAAAGACTAATTTTGAGAGTGGCCTTGCAGTGACATCAGCCAGCTCTCTCTGCACTCTTTGCTGCATCCTGTCTGCTCCCGTGGACCGGTGTGTGTCCAGTTTAAGTGTTGCTAAACCCGATTATTCTCCACTGAGACAAAGTCTTCATTGCTCCAGACTTCCCCTCCTGGTTGCAGGGGCTTCAAATTCCTGAAGGCCAGTCTTAACTTCTTTACCAAGGCAAAGAAGACGTTGAGTACCTCTGGCTTTTCCATATCCTTTGTGACCAGGGCCGTGTCCATTCAGCAGTAGGCCCACATTTTCCCTTGTCTTCCTTTTGCTGCTCATGTAGAAGCCCTTTTTGCCCTTTATGTCCCTGCCCCAGACTCAACCCTGGGTTGCTTTATCTTTTCTAACCCCATCCCTGCGAGCTCATAGTGTCCCTGTGTTTCTGCTGGGTCACTTTGACCCTGCTTCCACCGCTTGAACGCTTCCTTTTTTTGCTTGAGTTTTGGCAGGAGCTCCTTGTTCATCCATGCAGGCCTCCTGCTGCCTTTGCTTGTGTGAATTGCAGTACTCCAGGCTGGAGGTAACAAATTAAAAGGTCACTGCAACCATTTCCTTATGCAAAGATGTAAGTTTGAGTGGGGATTATAATGGAGAAAGTTAAGAGTGAAAGAAGGAGGGACATTGAGATATTGCTGCGGGCAGTGCTGTAGAATGTTAGAATGTGTTATGAAAATCTTTAAAAATATTTAAAAATACATTAGTATGCATACACTAATAGTTTATTGTAAATATACCCCCCCCCAGGAGGTGATAGGGTGTTACATACAAGATTTGAAAGTGTTGTAAAATATTTGCTGTCGTTTACAATGTGACATTCAAATTCTTAAGTGAAAATAGCTTGTCTTTATTTCAGTTGAAAAGGCTTCACAATAAAAGCAACTAGTGTTGAGGTGGGTGAATGAGTAATATTTAATGAACCCATCATCAGGTAAGCACAGGCTGTCGCCTAACCAAAGATGCCATAGCTGCCAACAATGAAAAAGAAAATGGGAAGATTTAAATGATCAATGATGATTGCCAGCAGTGGTTGGAATACCAGATTTAAAAAAGAAGAGTAGGTCATATTTGCTAGGAAATGGGCAAGGAACAGCCAATTTGACTTTTTTTTTTTTTAATTAGGTGGAGATCTGTTCTATTACGGCTGCATGGCAATCCTCAATGGATGACATAGAATTAATATTATTTATTTTAACCACAGTAGTAGGTAGGTGTGAGTGTGGACCAGCACCCTAGACAACAGCACTTAGGATCCTATTTTACAAGTGAGTGATGGGGGAAGGTAATATTGGCCAGTTGGAGGTAAGAGCTGATAAAAATGAGAAATGGTCAAGTGGAAATAAGGCATGAAGTGAAGACAAATAGTTTGTGTGTAATAAGATGGAGGAGCAGGTGTTAGTGGGAGGAACTTATAAAGAGAGTTACATGGTGATTCAAAGGTCTTAGGAAACTGATCCTTGCAGGTGCACTCTGAGCAGTTGTGAATGTGATTAACTATTTGCTAAAGAAATCGGAAAGAAAAAGGCCAGAGAAATAGAAGGTGCCATAAAGAAATGTGACGTGATCGGATCCTAAATGGGAATATGCTTGGTGAAGGGTGGGAAAATATAAATCAGGGGGCAGAGGCAAAGCAAGCATTCAGATACGAATCAAATAGAGAGAGCTAGAAAGAGACCCAAATAAACATCACCTTAACTATCAGCTTGCAGAATAGCAGGGTGAGACTAGTACTTGGAGAGATGAAGGAAGGAGACAGGGCTGGTGGTTAGATATGAACTGACAGATGTTTAGAGAGATGGAGGTGTGTTTTGATTTGGTCAAGAAAATGCAGGTTATCTGAAATACTGGCAGATGCCTGACTGGCCTTTGAAAAGAGGTAGTTGAGTTTGGCGGTGACTTTATCCAGAGATAATGTGCAGAGAGTGAAGGGAATTAATTAGAAAAAGAGTTGTAGAATGTGTCCTCCCTGCCTGAAGGGGGGCTTCAGTTCTTGAGCCCAGGTGGAGAAGCTCTTCTTAAGGACATGTTGGAACAATTGGTTAGAGAAGTAGGAAATCAGGAGACATGGCAGCTTATGCTGTGTCACCTACAGTGTTGTGCTGTGATCTCATTTTACATCAGTTCAAAAGACCAAAATGGAAAAGGAGGTGAAAGTATTAATATTTCAACAGCCATTCAATCATTTTTGGCACTGGTGGGGGCTAGAGGTGGTGAAAAGCAGAAGGCAAATCTATATTGTAAGAGGGGCAGGAAGATTCCTTACTTGTAAGACTCATCATTTGTCAGTTTATCATGGTGGAGGAGAGTATTCTGAGGGACAAGTGAATGTGGAAAGGTAAGTTTCTTTCTATACCACTTAATGAAAAACGTGTGACATTTGTTAAGAGAAACTAAGATTAGAAGATGGAGAGGGAGATTGGGGGGGGGGGG
>Ga0065711_1029328_pt1 | contig 36657 bp, 19 predicted proteins | sample Hoacrofraction12_FD_59098 | JGI IMG/M metagenome (GOLD analysis project Ga0065711, IMG submission 59098) | Hoatzin crop microbial communities from Cojedes, Venezuela - Epithelial fraction 12 v2 (version 2) | ecosystem: Host-associated > Birds > Digestive system > Esophagus > Crop | place... | reverse complement strand
TTCTCTTCTCTTCTCTTCTCTTCTCTTCTCTTCTCTTCTCTTCTCTTCTCTTCTCTTCTCTTCTCTTCTCTTCTCTTCTCTTCTCTTCTCTTCTCTTCTCTTCTCTTCTTCTCCTTTTTTTTTTCTTTTTTTCCAAACTGCTTCTGCTTTGCAGAGGGCCAAAATCAAAGAAATCAGTTGCTACATGTGACCTGAAAATAACGACTCCTCAAGTTGCTCTTCCTTCCTGGAAAAAGGAACTTTGTTGTCTCAGGCAGTCTGCCAGGAAAGACCAAGCTCCGGTCTATTGAAAACATCATCAAGGACAAAGAAAGCTCAATTGCTGAGAATCTGAGAGGGAGAGTGTCGAGAGGGACTCTGCAGCTTGGATAGGTAAGGTGGCTTCTTCGGCATCTTGGATCCATTTCATCAAGAGTCTTAAACAGAACGAAGACGACTTTAAATATTCAGTTGTGTGCCAATGAAGAAAACTGAAACTGAGGATGACATGTACTACAACCTGTCTTGGTGAGTGAGAGACAGGAGAAATGGAGTCATGGGATTAGGCTGCCGTTGGGCCGGTGACTTCATTCTGTAACCTTGTTTGGGGTATTTTTTTAGGGGAAACTGTAATATTTTTGTTATAAAAGTTTACGATAAAGAAGTTGCAGAGCAATAATGAATATCCCTGCGTAGCCATGTTATAACAATCTAGTATATTTTTTTGTCTAAAATAATTGCTCTTCAGTTGCTTCTAGCCAGAAACATGCAATCATGATCAATGAGTTACTTTGCCAATCGTTTAATAAACATTCTCAACCTAACCTTAAATGAATAAATGACTAGTGAAATGACTGGAGCAAATGTCATCAATCAATCTCATATACCCAATATGTAAGCTGTTTCAATGGAGTAAAACATATGGTTGTAGTTTAAAAAGAAAATCCTTTGGAAAACTTCATACTACGTTGCTTAAATCGAAGCTAATCTTTGACATAATCCAATATGAAGAGAGTGAGAGAGATTTGTTTCCTTCCGATATGATTATAGAGTCTAGTTTTGAATGAGTATTTTCCAAGTATTTTATAAGCCACGGTAAAGTACTTTGGTGGGAAATAAATAAAGGGGAAAAAAAGAATTAAATAACATGTAACAGTTGCTAAGATTAACAGAGTTAGTGTAACAAAAAAATTATCACCTAGGAAACAAAAGCCCACGTTGTCCTCTCTCTGCAGTGTTGGGGGTCTAAGGACACCAGTTATCACTAAAGATTAGATCATCACTTATGTCGGGAGTGATATAAAATTCTCCAGAGACACATACCTGTAGCCTGGGCTGCAGCATCAGCAGGAAGGCTGGCATCAAGCCTTTCCATGTCCTAACTGCCAGGACAGGAGTAGGAATGGGTGAGAATATGCAAGATAGTTTGCCTTCTCCAAAATCGTTTGTCACCAGATCGGGCTGAGTGAAGTATAGCACACCACCCATGACACTTACTGGAGCAGGCAAGAAAAGTGGAAGAGCACAATTACAAGACCCACACTGGCTTTTGAGACAAAACTGTGATTGTCTCTTTCCAGGTAGATCATTACATATTGCTGTTATGCCAGATTTCTTCGTGTGAAGTAAAAGCATCAGTGTGAGCCTTTCCTCAGTTGTTTGGCAACAGAAAATATTTTTCATGAGCATCTGAACTCACTCCTACTCTCAAACTTCATAGCTCAGTGGAATGAAATGTGGGAAATATAGTTTTAAATGTAGGTATTTCTTTTGTCTTTGTTTCAAAGTGGAAGGAGACCAAAATTAGAACTGAAATGTACAAAAATGGGTATGAAAACTTCAGTTGTATGATGTATGACGTGCTCTGAAAATGACCAATATTTATGTGCACTCTACTGAGAGTTATGCATCAAAGTTGATGCGGAAATTTCCTTTGCTATCAAAGGGAATGCCCTTTAGGATACAATCTCATAAGCTGGCCCATGCTTTCTTTTTAGAATGCTATTCTTATTTTTATCATAACATTTCTTGGGTATTTTCCCATCTATATATATTATATACTGATAATTTAAACAGCAGAGCAATTTAAGTAGTTTAAATAAAAATCCCATTATAAGAACAGAATATCATAATGAATACACAATTTAAGCACTTTTCTGAAAAGATTAACGGAAAGGTATTTTCGCTAAAAATTCCTATGGGCCGCTCCTGCTCCAAGTTCTCATCCTGCTGTGGACAATGCGTAGTGTATTAAACACCAAACGGAAAGATGTCACCAGTTGTAGTTCTGCAAGCTTTAGTTCTATAGTGAAATAAACAGCAAAGCTGATTTGAATAAAAGCAAAAGTCACTTCATCACACCAGATCAGTGAAATCCTAAACAACAAATAGGGTTGTTTTTAAATCTGAAACATTACTACAGGCCAAAGTTAATTAATTTCCTGCTAAAAGTGATTTAGCTTCTAAGTCACTTGAAAACACAATAAGCACATACCTAGTTGACTCAGGCTTCATCTATCAAAATCAATGAACAGCGCTTTTAAATAATACCTAATTAATTTTTAATCTGCAGTAGCTATCTGGAAAAGTGTTCCGTTCTCCCTGCCTCCAAATAGTAAGAAAAAAGTAATAGTTTTATTTTAACCTAATCAAATATTCATCATTAAAGCAAGCAGATGATAAATCCTCGTAAGTATTTCTATTTTTAAATGTGTAAATTTCAGAAACACAGAAACAAAAAAGAAGGGGAAGTATTCCAGTACTTCTAAACTCATGCACCTGTGAAAAGCAATATAATTCATGTATTAATTTACAGGTTTTGTTCCTGTCTCATATTATGCCTGAGACCCAAATTCTCAGTTGCTTGGGATCTCAGATTCTAGCTTTTCACACAGAAATAGAATAGATAGCTTTCTTACAAACAAGAATAACATGCAAGCCAGGTTGCTTTGATGGAGTACAAATACTTGTGAATGTCCTAAATGCTTGAACTTCTTTGGTGAACTTTGGAAAGCTCTGGAAATCATGATTAATGTCTAATCAGAGTCGTTGCAAAGGGAAAACCAAAACCCACTGGCTATATTCAGAACCTTCTGGCATTCCCAACCTGGGGAATGCCATCGTAATTGTTGCTTGCCTAAGTGAAGAACCTTCTCAGGAGTGTTTGGGAACACGGCTGTCTGCCACAGCTAATAACTCACTCAGTATCTACCCCTCCAGAATCATAATGCTCCGGCCCCAACCGCGCGCCTGCTCTGTATGACAAAGGGGCTGATGAATGGTAAGAGCAAGCAGAAATGGTAATGAGTCTTGGGATTCAGGGGGACACTACCCACCTTATGTGTTGGAAGAATTTATGAAGATAACATGACATACTAATATATTTTTAAAGCCCAAACAAGATATTTTATGCCAGCTGTGGGATCCACACATAGTTTATCAATACAGCTTCCAAGACCTTTCCCCTTTCTTCTCTGTGCTTGTACATAATATTATTATCAAGGTAGGTAAAAGCAAGTTGCTAAATAGAAAATTTGCAAACTGGAAGAGAAAACCCTTTTGCTTCTTTTTTTGATCTTTGTAGATCCATTTTGAACAATAATAAAGAAGGTGCAATGCCTTGCATGTATAAAATCTCTCCCTTGCAGTTGTACACTTCTGTTTAACCCTAATATCTCTCCTGGTGCACTGGTGGATGCAAAATATTCTATACAGCGATGTTACTTTATTTTCCACAGACTCTTCATCAAATTTTAAAGCAGAGTGACTAAGGTCATCAGACCTGATTTTTGATATAAAACTGGTGCAGCTGACTGAGTTAGACATGTTATTTGCAAAACAGTAATGCTGACATGAAGTTCTTGTCAGTCCTCTGTAACTGCAGCTGCTATAAAATACCTGCCAACTATCCGAGGGCTATGTGAAATTCAACATATTTGATTTACTTAATTCTGATCGATGAGCTTATTTTCAAGCAGCTGACTTCCTGCTTTAATGGTTAAACAGAAGTAGTAATTTAAAAGAATATTTTAAAAATGCAAAGAAAACCTATTTGACCACTAGGTAATGAAGTACATAATAAGTAGCCTGACATTAGACTATTTTGTCTAACCTACAAAACACAGAAGCTATCACTGTGTAACAGTAAGGAATTCCAAATTTCAGAACAGTCTTCCAGAAAACAGTGATACAAAGATCCACAGCATACTTAAAATATGGGTTTATTCCAAAACCTCACACATGCCAACTTTAAAGCCTTCCAAACTGCTTCTTCCCCAATCCCTGATCATACCACGCCTCTAAAACAGGCCAAATGAAGTGGGTTACACTGTACAGTTTAGTATTTCTTTTTGATGTGTTCTGGAGGCTTGAGCTGTGGGGCAAAGTCTGCATGTTTAACTATCGCACAATCAAATAGAAAGAAAGGTGAAGAGCATTAAAAAAAACAGCTTTCAAATCAAGTTCATATCCTAAATTTATTAAAATTTTTCTTTCATTTCCCTTTCTCTTCCCCTTCCCCTTTTCTTCTATTTTCTTTTCATTTCTTGTAGAAAATGGGTATTAATGGAACAAAAAAAACAAAATAATTTGCTATGTTGCTTTTCAGGTGGATGACGGTAAATACGTAGGCTAGCTTTGTTCGAGTTAGATAGAAAGGATCCAAGGTTTTAAACCAAGGAAATGAGTAATTCAGCTTGACCAGGAAAATTGATACTTTGATACATACTTAATTTTGTTTTATGGTGCTTTATAACGCATAATCAAATTCCACAACAGTAAATGTGGATTAAGTCAATGGTGAAAACAGATTGTTAATGAAAATATAATAGGTTTATGCTCATTTCCCAGGAGATTACTCCTTCACTGTACAACAGCTTATAAATTTATAGTGATCTAAAGTGAAATTACATTTCTTGGAATTTTCAAAGCCAACAATGGTATTCAGCCCCAGATTTAAAGGAAACCATTAGTCTTGGTCTGTCATGTGCATCAAGGTTTAGAAGGCAGTACGCTGTTACATCACTGAACCTTTGCCAAATATCCTAAAAGGAAAGCAGAAGAGCCGTACATCTGGCCGGCAACTTCGTCAGCTACACTGTCACGACTGCAGCCCGGGCAGATATGGTGAAAGGCGCATGCTGAATACCTTCGCTCACGCTGCAGAGGTGAGAATGTGATGGCAGAATTATGCTGAGGCCCCTACAAATTTCTTCTGGGAAGAATTTCAGTCATAACTGACCATGACCATGACCCCAATCCCACATCAAGGCTTCACAGGTGCTCAGGAGTGAGGCTACACATTTCTTAGTGTAGGATTGGAGTCCAAATACAAATTGAAATTTGCTCTGTCTTCCTATGTATCCCTTATGTTTGAACCATATTGTCAGCATCTGTTTAGATGAATCTAGTGAGTCAGGAATTTTCCAGTGAAACAGTGTTTTACTAGAAAGACGGCAGTTTATCAAAACTGAAATTTTGTGGCACCATGCCAGATTTTGTTGAAAAGCTTTCAGGTCCTTGATAGCTTTCAGTGAGAGAAAGAACCTGCAGCCCTGAATACGTAGTCCAAGTCCACACCCCATCTAATACGTATTTTCATGTAAAGACATATCTACCATAAACTGGGCTATCATACTTTTGTCCTGTGGACAAGTCCTCCTTTTCAGTCTGGAAATTTTGTTTAACTGAAGAAGAGTTTGGCTGTATGTTTGTGCTTTCTGGACATCTGGTACCCTGAAGAAAAAGAAAAGCTCAAATGGGCTGTTGAACATCTGGAAATTGTGAGCAAATGACCACTATATGTGAGCAGATCAGCTCCATGGCAAACAAACCCTTGTTTCCACTGGGGCTTTACCATAGAAATCTGCGATATCCAGATCCCCAGGGCAATGTCCAGTAGCCATACCCAAATAAGCTGGCTTTCATATCTCTATATGTCACCTTAGTAAACTACGTAACTCTTCCCAGAGCAGCACAACCCCAGTTGGATGGATTGGAAAACCTACCATGTGTGCTCCTGGATGTGGAGCGCACATTTGAGACTAACCTACGCTCCCCTCATCTGTGTGGATGCTTCCAGCCTGCGAGGTCTGAGGTGCGCTTTCCAGGCAATCCTACGAGAGCTGTCTGCCGTGAGCACTGCCACACGGCACATCTGTGTATTAGCCCAACCACGCCTACAACTCTCCCATATTCATATTCATACCTTATCAAACCTGTTGAATTCACCGGGGTCTACTTTCTGTGATAAATACCTCCAAATGTCACAAATTTCCCCAATGTGGCAAATGTTTCAAGGAGGAAAATGTTTTCAGCTCATTCTAATTAATTCTTTGGAGCAAGAACTGTCGCTATCCGTGACGTTCAGGACTGCCAACCACAGCAGGACTCTCTAAATTGATAATAATATCACACATAATAAGAAAAAAACTTGAGTCTTCTCTCTATGATGAACCACTTAGTAGTTTAATATAAATACTTGTAAAAGCTCCTCATACCTCACAGATCTTGAAGTGGCTCCTGCTATAGGACGACTATTTGAGTGAATAAAGATCATTCATTACTGTTGATCTGTGTATGGTATTTTAGTGGTGTAAGCTTGTTGGAAAAAAGAGTCTCCCAGAAATGCAGAGGAGGCTCTCAGATTTGGAGTAGTCTTTTTCTATCTACCAGTCCTTGCTAAATCTCAGGCGTATCCAGTCAAGTCCATGCAGGTGCATTACAACAATATTTTACTGATGAATTTCCAAAGGGGCTAGAGCCCATGTTGCCATGAGGACATAAGCAGCATTCCTGCATTTCCCTGTCCAAAGGACAAATTCCTGAGTGCACCAGAAACTTCAGAGATGTGGATAGCATCTCTCTAGCGGACAGAAAGGAAAGCAGCTGTTTCTGTTGTGCAGTGATGCCATATGCAGCCTTCATTTAATTGTTTCATAGCTTGTAGATGAAGAAATTATTTTCTTCCTACACTCACCTGTAATAAGTCTGGCATCTAGTTAGTTTTTAACACTCTCATTATACATGTTTTACTGAGAACACAAGAGTTACTAACGTATCTAAGTTTTAAAATATCTTATGCAGGTATTAAGGAAGAAAAACTCATTATTTTGTATAGTTTATCCAGTGTCCAAATAAAAGGTTTACTGTCAAAGGTAAGTATGCCTTTTGATTCTATGTATTAAAGGAGAAAAGAAAATCAACACGAAAATAGAGATACATACTTGGTCTAACAGAAGAATGTTATACAGATCATTAATGACTACATCTGACTGTAAGAAATCTACTGAATTTCTTACCAATTATTTTGAAGGATATTTCCTAGATGAATGGAAAGTTTTATTTAGTTTCTGGGAGCTACAATTCTACAACTGAAGATTTTGGGCAGGAAAAGAAAAATGTACTCTTTTATAGCTAGTATCAGTGTCAGTTCTGGGCCTAGAATAATGAGATCCAAAACAAAAGCAAGAACAGATAGATATGATAAGAAATAGTTTCTGTATTCGCACAGAAATGTATATGAAGATGCTACTTTTCAAATACAGTCAGAGCAGTGTTTGTTTGTGTGTATGTGTAGGTGAGGCACTTTAAGCCTTTGCTACACTGGACGTATGACAAAAAAAAATAAGAGGATGTCATAGGATAAAAAGACTCCTCTGAAATCAGTTGATAATTGTATCAGGAACCAGCAAATACCTTACAGTGACGAACAAAGTTTAGCAGTAAGGACTGGTAGTGAGTACTGCCAAGAATGTCAAGGTTGATTGATATTATTTGTTAAATAACAGACAGCGATGAAATACAATATGCTTTAAAGGACAATGCAGAAGGATGACAGAAGGCATGTGTGGGTGATATGGATTCACAGTGATGATACATATCAATGAAGTACGGTGGAGTGTGATGCTCAGAGTCTCTCGGAGACAGCTCAGGAGAGAGACCCCCTAGAAATACCTAGCTTACAGCATGGAATATTTTCAAGATTTCTGTAGTGGAAGAAGTGAGCTAGTCATGTGTTTATATTAAAAACAGCAGGACTTTGACTTCAGTCAAATCCGGCTGGGTTTTGCCTTTAACCTTAAGGCAAAGGAGAGCTGTGGAAGTCTGTATTATCACTGTCAGAGAGCACTCCAGTCACACTGATGGTTTTGTCATGTTTCTTTCACGCTGAATTGTCAAAGTAATTTTTTGAGCATTTGAGGCATCGATGTCTCTCTGTACGAGCTGGATTGTGTGAACCTGTTTATCTCGACAGCACTTGGTCTGCTAACACATTTTTGGTAGCAAGTGCTTTATTGAAAGGCAGAGGCTTTTGTAGGGTCGTGTTGTTGCTAAGAGTATCATAAAGCCAGGACTTTTTCAAAGGAAATTTGTACGTACATATTGTCAATATTCCCCAAATTTAGTAACTGTCTGTTCAACAAATAAAACTGGATTTTTAAGATTTCCAAAACTATTAAGGTCTCCCATTTATACCTCTAGGTCTAGCTTTTCAAAGGTCAAGATGATAAAAAATAATTACTATCAAAATTGGATACAAATTCTATTTTCAAATTTGAGAGGCAGAAGTAAAGCAAATTTTCTGCAAAGCAACACTTGAGACAAGTATGTTTCAGTTGGTACTTTTGAAAAAAAAATTATTTAGTCGTTGTCATCTCTCTTATCTCCTAGGTCAGCAGATTCTTTTAGCTCTGATAGTTCTTCCTGACACTTCCTACTTTAAGAGAAGAGTGATCTTTCAGTTAATTACATCTTTCTGTCCTATAGAAATCTTCTGGCCAAATTTACAAAAGACTGTTGCAGCTGCATTGACCTGGGGCTCCTTTCTATACCTGTCATAAGCTCAATTGCCACGTTATTTATTGTGATGCTACAATTGTGTGCTAGTATAAAATTAATATTCTATCTTCTTATGGCAATAAATGACAAATTTTATTTTTATATAGGCACAATAACGTAAAATATAAAACACAGTGATGAGAAACTTTAAAGGAACACTTCAAGAAAGGTGAAGCACCAGAAGATAGGAATCACCAGAATTCAAGTGGCCTGTACAAATCTTTATTTTGCCTTTTTTTTGCCTTGTGCATTATTAAATAATCTTTAACAATATAATAAAATAAAAAAGGTTTTCTTTACAGTATCAGCTCCAAGTCCTGGCCTCTATACCTTTGCAGTCTATTACACCCGGATTGGTTCTCCTTTTCATTAGAATGAGTTTCTTCCTTTTTTTCTTTACACTGCCTCAGTATGAATGAAAGGGAAACTAACTAGTGAGGTAGTCTCTGCTTCCAGTCCCCAGGCACGGCATCACGTTGTCCCACACCAGCCAGAATTTGCAGTTCCAGGGAAACCTGTCAGCCTGCCAGCTCTGGCCTGGAGCGCACGCAGCCCCAACAAAATGCTCAGCAAACTAGCTGCTAAACTCTAAGGGGCAGTCCCAGCAGGTAGTGTTTCTTTGATGTGTTGCTGGGGTGGAAGGTGTTCACTGTGTTTAGCTTGGCCAAGTTTAGGTGTATTACTAGAGATCCAGTAAAAGGCACTTTCTGAACAGCAGATGGAATATTGTTCTTTTCCAAAGTTTAAGGCTCTATGGACTGGGTACAGGAGAGATTCTCGATAAAATTTTTTCTTGTTTTTTTTTCTGATAGAGCAAATTCTCAAAAGAGAAATATTCCACCAGAGGGAAAGAAAAAAAACAGCAACAGAGAAGAATTCTGTGCAGTCAGTCTGGCAAATTCATATTGAAGATATCATATTCTATGATTCTGCATTGAAAGTGGCATGAAAATGGAACTACAGACAGCACAGCCTGTTCTGTTGACAATATCCACCAAGTTGGCTGGGATTGCTACCTACAGAACTATAACTTTTGAAGAGTTTTTGTCGTTTAGCCTATCATGAAGAAAGTTTTAAGTTCCCTTTGGGATGGTGTATATATATGATCCCAGCTGATGTATTTTCAGTCCTGAGGAAGACATAGCCTTCTCTCATAGCTAAAAATACCTTTATGAAACCAGTCGCTTAAGCTGTGACAGGATCATAAAACCCCAAAAGCAAATAAAATTTATTTTGAAAGAGAAGTTACTCACATTAATACTTTCTAGTCAGATGGATACAGCAGGGTGCTTCGGAATCCAAGCGCAATATTTTGCATCAAAAATTCAAAAGCAAAGAAGTGTTCCATGCCCTTCATGTTAAGAGCTAACCTGCCTGCTGTGTAACTGCCTACAACAAGATACGACTGCAAAACCCGTGGGTGAAGGGGCGTTTCTCAGCACTGGTGGAGAAGGCGGCAGATGTGAGAATAAATCACCTTTTCAGAGTGATGAAGCCCAGTGCCCTCGCTGGAATCCTTCCAGCAGGATTTGGAGGTGGATGTCCACCACAGGCTGCAGGTTCAGGTCCCTGCTGGACCACTCTCCAAGCCCCTTGCTGTGCCCACAGTCGTCCTGGCAGCAGTGCTCCTCGTCCCTGTCCCACACAGCCCCCGGGACCAGCACCACCCCTGGGGTGAGGGACCTGCTCCCAGCTGCCATCCCTGTCAAAGGGCAGCAGAAATCAGCCGAACTGCCTCCAGATAGCTCCCATGAGGTTTAACCAGGTTCTCTGGTTCCTCTTAATTCTTTCTTAACAAGTGCAGAGTTCATACATCTCATCGAATTTCCCAAGGGCGGGGAAACACTTCAGGCTAAAAACGCACCCGTTGCAGCTGAAAGTTTTGCTTTCTGTTTTTGGGTAATGCCACTGTACATCTCGACCCATCTTTATAACCACTGGCACCGGAGCCAGGCCCTGCTGCTGCTGCAGAGGTCAATGGGACATCATTGCACCACCAGCCGCATTGCAAACTAGAGCAAGCAGGAGAAGGCAAAGGCTTTGCCTGACGCCACTTAGGCATCGGAGGAGGGCAGAAGTTGCAGATGCACAAAGCGAGAGGATGGTGTTGTTTGTGTGGCTTTGGCCTGTCGGTATCTGGCAGCATACGATGCTCTCTTCATGATGCTCACCGGAAGATGAACAGATTTGAAAGGATTTCCTGAAAACCCATGAGAGCTGATAAACCGTGCTGAAAGTCCTACATGCAGTCTGAGCCCGTCTGCTCTCTGACCAGTCCACCTTGCTATATCTAACCAGGTAGAGATTCAGGCCGAGAACAAAAGCCTTCCAGCAGGTACAGGCTTACGTGGCAGCAAGAGGAGAAGAAAGAAGTGTTCTGGCACTTGTAACAAGTGCTGATCCGTTGCTCACAATTCGTAAGAATGAATCCACACTGAGACATTCAAATGGCTGGAACTCCATCAAGGTATTTCAGTGCTAAGGGGCATTTTGCCAATACTCATACCATCTCTTAGTGGTTTTCCTTAATATTCACTTGTTAAAATCCAGAAAACAGGTAAAGATTTCCAAAAGATAAAAATAAACCTAAATTCTTTAGCATGAAATGCAAGCTTTACAAGTGACAGGCTCCATTCAAGTCCTCTGGGAATGAGGCATGCCAAGTTTCATCTGGCACTCAATCGTGCTCATCTATTCACAAAAGTGGTCTCAGGGCTTCCTAACCATGGTCTCAGGCATGGGTTTTGACACAAATCCGTTTCTACCACATAAATCATAAATTCATTCCTTTAAATACCAAAGTCAGTTTTGAAATCTTATGTTTATAGCAGATCATCAATATTCATCAGCACTATCACCTTAGAAAGAAAAAAGAGGAACTTTTAACAATATTACGAGTGAGTGCAATGGGAACAGAACACAAGAGATATTTTTTTTAAGCTACAAATCTGAAGTGGAAGTGAATGTTAAATGTATGCCTCATACTAAAACTTTATGAAAAATGAAATGTACGAAAATCTGGATCCTTGCCATGACACCCATTATGGTGAAGTCTGAGACTCTGACCCTTCATGTTATACTTATTGTGTTTTTGACACATTTAGTCAATTAAAATGGGTGAAGTGTAATTTGTTTTTCTTAAGTTTAATACAGCATGTCAATAGAAGCTAACCAAAATTTATAGTAGGAACACTAAAACTGCCACTTGCACTTAAACAAATGCACACAATTTATCATGGTTGAAATAAAAAGAACATCATGTGCATTTGACTTTATACTTCACATGAGCATGTTGCCAAATATAGGAAAGCATGTTACAGCTGACACTTCCAATGGAAAAGACATTGTACTTCACATTAAATATTGGTGTGAAAAATTTGGATCCTGTCCAATCCTAAGAAGTGTTAACGTTGGCACTTCCACTGTATACTTTTACTGTAAATTGTTGTAACATTTATTTGACATGGAATACCCAAAGGATTGATGAGTAAAGAAAGGAAGACTTTTTATTGTGCCATGTTCCCTTTTTCAGTCATACATACTAAGCCTTTACATCTTCAGAGTTTAAACAAGTCGCCACCTGTACTCAATCGGTGAAAGTTATTTTTCATGCAACTAGAGTTTGCCTCTTTTATAAACCTATAAAAGCACACATTTTCCATTTTATTGGTCAGCAAAGCAATGGCTGATTTAACCATAAAACTTAAAAATGTTGTTTCTTTATGGAGATCTATGTTTTTTTACCCCTTTGTAATTCCTTGGAATACAAGCCTCCTTCATTTCATTTGTTGTCAGAGAGTGAAAACGCAAAACAAACTGCAGTATTTTTTCTTTTCATTAAAAAAAGTTTACCTAACACTACTGCCACTTATATTATTACCCATGGGCTACTAAAGATTTAGGAGGAACAAAGTACTGCTGCGTAAAAATTTATCCTCTTCAATTAAATACCTGCACAGGAATTCTGGGTTCATATTATGTGAACTGTAACTACATTTATCTGCAGTAATGAAGCACTATAAAATGTCAGAAAAGTGCTGAGGGGCACTTCATATGATTTACTGAACTGATCTCCAGGTTAAGAAAGCATGCCTAAGACATGGGAAGTTTTTTTTAATCCTTATTTCTCAAATTAAGAAAATCCACAGCATTTTTAATTATAAAATTAATTTTTAGAACCACAAACATGAAAATGTTTGGGGTATTTTAACAATCTTTTTTAAATACCCAATTCAAGACCTTGACTTTTGATCTGTTTAAATACAACACTTTGAGGTTTCTGTATCTGATTACAATTAACAGATAATGTACACACATAAATACTGGGAAAACAGATTTTTTCCAAAGCAGACAAGCAACACAGCTATCCTATACTAAGTAGAACATTCAGCAAGCATGTGATGTCATGAATCAAGAGAATGCAGCCAGCAGAGGACATGAACTGGTGCCTAGGGGTGCATCTGCTGGCACCCAGAACATCATATAGTGGCACCTTCAGAACATCTCTGGAGAGAGAAATAGTTTTATTATTTACATTTTTGAAGACCTGAAAGTAGTATAGCTGCAGTAAATGGAAAAAAAACCATATTCTTTCCTTCGTATGTGCTTCTGCCCTACAACTGACAGTGTGAAAAGCAAATCTAAGTTTCTGAATCCAAGTCCTAAGAGAGGGATTTTGTGTAGAGGATCCACGTATCACAAACCCACCAAGCACACCTCCCCCTTCTCTATCTCTAAGTTGCAAATATGCTCTTTAGAAAAGACAAAGGACAAAAAAAAACAAGGAGGGCAGAAAAGGCTGGAGTAGAGTTAAAGTAATGGCTTTGGTAGATTTCACAGTGCTTGGGTGAAGATTAAAGGCAATGTCAAGAAAGGAGTGCAAAAGCAAATTCACCTCAATCTTCACTCAGCCATGTATGATCAAGCCATGATGCTTCAACAGTATGGGTAGAGGCAGTGCTGTACGTGGTTATTCTGCATGTTCTACAGATCTCAGCAACTGTTCTCATGGCTGATGTAAAGCAGGTTGAAAGTTACTAAAAACAAAGAGTCCTACCACACACTGATATAAAAACAAACAAATATGGCCCCTACAAAGACATGTTCAGATCCAGATGAAAGTTCCAAGTAATTGTACAGGCCTTTAAAAAATCATCATCCTCAGTCTCACAGAGTCATTCATTCGTAACAACCTGATCACACTGCTTAGCAACGGGGAAGGCAAAGAGATTATTCGTATCTCCTATCTTGTATTCAAAAAACACTTATAAAAAACACACTGGCCATAGGCAGTCAGGTGGTTTGGAATATGTTTCCCAAAGAGGTTGTGCAGGATCCATCCCTGAAGGTTTTCAAGACCCAAATGGATAGACCCAGAGTAACCTGATCTGATCTCATGGACGACCCTGCTTTCAGCAGCAGATTACACTAGATACCTCATGACATAGCCTCCAAAGACTTAACCTGTGATCATATGATTAAATTCCTTATTTCAACTGAGATGAGATGACTTCAAAAATGTATTTTTAAACCAAAACAAGAACACAAACAGCCAGACTTTTGATTGTTAAAGATTAATAAATAACAAAAATTTCTTGTCTGCTCTGCTCCCAGTGTGCTGGAACCACAGTTCCTACTGCAAAGCAGGTAAAGATACAGGTGGATATTGGTATGAAAGTTTTCCTGTTCGCAGCTGGTGTTTGGGAAAGAACAACTGCATTAGTAGAGTTGCCTGGCTTTTTTCAGGAAAAAAGCTGTCTTTACCTTTTGTGGGGATGTAATGTCAAACCTGGACAGAAGAAGGTTGTGTTGTGTTACTCCAGTTTCTATCTGGAGTTAATAACGAGTGTGCGGGAGGAACACTCCATTTTGAAGAAGTAGCACTACCTTTCCTCCCATGTCGTGCTATCATCTTTAATGGCAACAATAATTCACTTAAGCCAGAAAGACATTTTTTCTGTTTTATTTATAGATCATTAGGAAGGTCTGTCTGCTGCACTAATGCCTGCTAAAATGGCATGCGGCTTCCCACTTTATGGCTCTATGTCAAAACTGTCTCTGATAGCTAGTTACTCACTCCACTTTGTCTGTTTTAAACAATCCATTCCTTACTGGAGGAACCACACTATCACATGTCAGTTACTTGACTTCTATAATATCTTCTATAGGTGTCAGGTCTCTGGAGGACTGTATGTCTCAGCTCCCACCGAAAACAAAGGTAGACAGCACCTCACAGATCAGATGTTGCGACTTTCTGAGGAGCTGCTTGAGCTTTTCAGTTAAAACTCTACAGCTGTGCAAAATGTGGGCATTATTTTTAGCCATACATTGCACCTCTCCATTTGTGATACTTCACTACCATGCAAAATATGTTGCTATGATACGGTTCAAGAGATAATAGCAAGGGCAGATCAGTGCAAGTACGTAAAGAACCAGGGCCAAATGTTTATGGGATATAATCTAGCTTTGCTATGTTGACTCAGAGACTTGAGAATGGGTTTTTTATATTCGTGGAGTCTTTCTTTCTCTGCAATATAAATGATATTACAAAAAGATGTGTAACATGGCTTATGGCATTTAGTGACTCAATTTGGCATAATCAAATTCAGTTTTATTTTTGAAATTTTATTGTATACATTCTGGAGGTTCTCCACAAAGAATGGTTACATTTGAGATAAATACAGAAGGCAGAAAGAAAGAGAGGTAGAAGAAGAAAAAGTAATCACAGAATTAACTAAAAATTATTATATGTACTGCACAAAATTAAGAGATCTGTTTGCACAGGGACATGCAAATGGCATAAATAGGGTGGCTGCATTTATATCGTTGGAAGACACTAGATAAATCATTCATTGGTCTGTTCAGAGACCATAATATTTTACTGATTTTGTTAAATAGTATAATGGACCTAAAGCTTTGCACAGAGATAGGCACTCTCTAAAAATTCAGTGTGACGTATATATACACACATATATATCTACTCTTATTGGGCATCTGTGATCTGCATGACCTAGTTTGCACAAAAGGTTGTCTTCACTGTAGATGTAAGACTCAAAGGTCCAGTCTGCCATCGGCTCACCTCAACAACATGGGTTTTTAAAAAAAAAAAAAATTTTTGAAACCAAAATGATCAGTATTTATTATGCTCCTACTATTTATCTGACTAAAAGGCTTAGAGTACACATGGCTTACCTGAATAGCTGACCCAATCACACGCTCCAGTTGTGAGCGTGCTAGACACTGTACAAACATAAAACAAAACACCTGATTCCTTCCTTAATCACTGGTGTGCATTAAGATCAATGCATAATACACTTAGAACAGCACTACTTTGAGTGAGAGGCTGTATCACTTATTTGGTACTCAAGACAGTCATTCTGGATACCGTGCACGAAAGATCCTGGGTCATTTTTTCAAATGTGGAGAAATTTTGCCGCTTTGCAAACCGAAATTTTCTTTTTGCTTCTTCAGCATGAGCATCATGAAGAGTAATGTTTTGCTGATTACTTGCTGAAGCCTACTAAAGCGTTGACTAAGACATTGATAATGTGTGATATTTTATAAATCTTTGAAATTTTAGACCTGATACAAAAGAAAAATGCTGAAAAGTACTCCAAAGCTATCCTTCAGAGTCAAAAAACACAAGGACTTAGGGACCTCTCATGCTGTGCACTCTATATTCCTGAATCTTCGTGTTACTCTTCTTACAGTTTGCTTAAGGACCATATTATTCACCATTTAACAAGGCAAGATAAAGCTCTGATAAAAATGTGAAGTTTACATTGAATCAGACTAAGTAAGCTTTGCCTGCAGTTGGGCTGCAAGTGCTCAGAAAGCGGTTTGAGGCTTCCCTTTTCAAGCTAGATAGACCGTTACCTCCCACTTTGGACAGCAATGTCTTGGCTCCATTTTGGTGTTATATCTATTAGGTGCAGAGTGATGAGTCTATCTTACTGCTGATTCACACAGGCTGTTCCAGCGGCAACATGTGACTGTGATTCCTCTGTGGCCCAGAGGATATTTTCCATCAGCAGTAACAGATGTTACTAATTCAGAAAGCCAAAAGAAATAACAAAATTATATGTACATATTACATGTAAACATTTCGATGATATTCTTTTGACCATAGGATCAATAAATACAAGAGTTAAAACAATGAATGATGCTGTTGCTGATATTGTTGGAAGACATCGACGGTCAGGAAAGAGTCCTACCCGATGAGGACATGCAGTAAGTTAAATTGCTGACGGAAAGTAGAAAATAAAACAGGCCTGATCCTGTTTTTCTGAAGGTCACAATATAAATGGGTGGAAAGCATCTGAAACCGTATATGAGGGGATGTGCTATCTTAAGATGGTCATATATTAAATCATCTTAGTTTTCAGTACACATGGAGGGGAGAAAACGGAAGCTTTTTCCTGGAAGCTGTGCTTTAAATGCAATTCTAACAATATGAGACAGTCATTTAATTGCAGCTAATGCCTGGCAAATTTTAGGATCTAAATGAGGACAAATTGTGGGATATTCAGTCCAAGCAAAATGGTACATTGGAGAAATTATCTAACAGAAATGGCTGGTAAAAATCTCATCCCATATCAGTCTTTGGCAGTAACTCTGTCATTTCATGACTGATCATATCCCAGCTACATACCATTTTTGGCTAGACATTTCTTATTGAAAATTATCTTTCTACAGTAATCATTATAATTTGTATGATCTATTGGTCCACAAATGTTAAAAGAAAAAAAATCCTGTTCCTTCAGCTCTGCTTCCTACCTTTTCCGTAATCAATCACCACCATGCACCCTTCTGCAGCTGAACTGTGTTGTCTTTGTCCTTGGAATAAATAATTTGCTCAAAAAAACCCACCTTAGTCCCATTTTTTTTTCTTTTTTTTTTTGTTTCTTTTTGGTATAGCACTGAAGTCCATGTAAAAATAAACTTGCATTTTTGTGGATTAATCAAAGCAAAATAGTGATCCATTCAGGCAGAGGGAACCAGTCCCTCCAGTTCATCATATGAACAGGGCCTTTGTAAGGTGTTCAGGACAAGGATCATGTCTTATTCACCGGATAAACTTTGTCATTATATACACCTATGTTATTTCAAGAAATATGGGTTAAGTAAGAAAAAAAAATGACTATTTGGAACCCGGCCTGAAACTCACTGAAGTCAATGAAAATATTTCCATTAGCTCCAGTAGGAGCTGGATCAGATTCAAGCGGTCCTGTGAACAAAAACATCCATGATTATATAGTAAAGACTGCATCATAATGTAGTCACTCCAGAGGGCAAAATAAAGATCACACAGGTGACCTAAACTGTTGTATTTCCTGATGCTTTTGAGCATTTGATTTTGCAACCTTAACATTTTTAACATAGCTGTTTTGTCTGTGGTACTGGTAGTGTCATGTTGCACTGCAATGCAAATCAGCAGATGTCAAGCTTTTAAATTTTATCTTTTTTTTTCTTTTTAACAGGCAACAGCCTTTCCTGCATGTCACTGTATCTGCAGAGTTACTTTTTGAGCAATAAATGCATTATAGACACATGAAGAAAAGCTCTTCAAAGTCAGATATAATTACACTTTCCATGAATTACTTCATGGAATATTTATTTCCATTAATATTGGAATTGAAGTGTTTTGTTTATTGACAAAATGAAAGCAATGTCAGATATAGAACTGCACAGGGGAATACACTGGAATTCTGGAAATGTTCAATCTAATTCAACATTTTTGCCATACACATATTAGGAACAATCCCAAGTGCAAAAAACTAATGTCTCTGATGTAAAACTGTCTTCCAAAAGTTTGAAAGTCTGTCATCTTTCTCCCTATACTCACTTCATTAAATAGTTTACAGCTTGCAAGGGGATCACAATGTTGGAGTAACAAAATGACTGTCCTGACAGATTCAGACAATAAAACAACCAGATTGTTATACGAATGTTTTCTCAGAGACTGTTGCTGCAACACGTAATAAATACAAATATTGAAACACCTGCATGATAAACATAATACTTTTAACAGATGTTAATCCCCCCGAATGCGACCAGTGGATTTAGATCACATAAATGCAACTTGCCTCCTTCAGGTCTCCCTGGAAAATTACTAATCACATGATTGCTTTCTGACCAACTGCTGCAATCTATGTGCACTGTTTTACTTTTGAGCTCTGCTACTAAAAGCATTTTAAAAACAAACTATAACTATAGCAATATGTATGTATGACACTGAAGCTCATCTATAAGTTAGGTTACTTGTCAGCTATCATGAATCGGTTACACCATTTTCACAAAAAAAATTTGCAAGAAGAGCAATAAATCTGTTTTCTCAAAATCCTGGCATTCCTCAGCCATGGCAAGTAGAGCAGAGTATTTCTCGCCAGTTGGTGGGACCTGGTTGATCTGTCTCAATGCCCTCTGGTCAGACACAGCTTCTGCTGACTTCAGCCAGTTTAATGGAGGTTCAGCATCTTTGAAAATTAGCTGTTAACCCTATCAAAACACTGCTGAGGCTTTGATGCCCCTAGAAGAGAAGCACACACTTAAAACCCATTGGCTTAAACTTAAGCACCTGCTTATGCACTCTTTTGGAAAAGAGCCTGAATTTACATCTGTCTTTTCATCTCCTAAATGTATTTGAATCTCTGTTGGTGTAACTTCCATTTATACAAACAGTTCTGCGCCCATTGGCCATATCAGTGTTACCAAAGACACCAATATACGTTTCCACTGTAGTTAGTGGCATTATTCAATGTTAAGCTATCCAGTCAGCAGTGTCTGGCCTACTGACATGTGTATAACCAAAAATGAGCAACGGTGAAAGCAGAAAATAACTGACAAATGATTATTCATAGAAATCGAATGGCAGAGGAAAATCTGCAGACTTGATTTCATGCACCCACTCAATGGTTGCATTAATTCAGAGAAAGTTGCACGAAGAGAAACAGGGGCAGAATGGAGATCAGCACAACAGAAAAACAGAAATTCATCATGGAAAGGCAAAAATTTGCATTCAGAATTCACATGTAAACAAAGGAAATTTAACAATACAATTAATATAAAAATTAACAATAGATTGCTCCATCCCCACACACCACCTAGAGACATCTAAGTTGAAAAAATGTAGGATGAGCATAGTATTTCAAAACATAGAAAGGTTCAGCTGGTGAAGACTTTCCCAGAGCAATTGGTGGATGTAGAGCAGGAGAAACAAACGCAGCTGAGTAGGAAGTAAAAGAAGAGTTTGACAAATGGCTCCAGTGAATCTCCAGAGCTTCTCTTGTTGACAAAGGAAGACAAACTCGTGTCTCAGATGCATGTTGGAGAAGAATAACCATCATTATCAAAAAATCCAGACTCAATTTATTCAGCTTTAGTTGTACTCTTGATGAAATAATTACAGAAAAAATGTGGTTGGTCGTAATAATCGAGAAGAACCACCGAGAAGATGTACTGCTTGGGAAATGACCAGCTACAGGGAGACAGATGTTGAGTGCTTGAAGACAGAGATGGACCAAGGAAAGTTTCCAAAATGTTCCTATTCAGACATAAATAAATGAATACTGGCTTCAAGGCAATGAAGAGGATTTTATCACTACATCTTGTTAATTCTGCAATTAATTGCCTAAAGATGAGGGCACAGCACATAGGAAAAACTTTTCCATTGACTGCAAAGTGAAGAATTCAGCTGATTTTTCCACTTTTTCAGATTATTAGCTCACCGTAATTAAAACAGGAAAGTATGGTATTGCATAAAATTTTTTTCAGCTGAGCCAATGCGTCCGGAAGAGTAAACTCACTGTTTGGATGGAGACATAATGGGTTAGAAGAGAACATGGACTTTTCTAAGGTAGTGGTTATTGTATTCAGCAACTGTAATAACCTGTACAGCAGTATTCCCCGCATTTTTGAAGACTATTGAAGAATTAGAATGGGTTCATTAACAATTCTAAGTATTGCTGCTTGCAGGAAAACTCCCATGTCAGGAGAAACTGGCAAGATTCTTTATGTTATTAAAAGATTAGAGAAAGATGCTGAGGAAAAAATCAAAAAGATTAACTCTAACAAGGCCTTTTGGCCTTGTCTCGTGTAAGATAATAAGAAGACACGGTTCAGTGAAAACGAAAAGTAGCAATTTCAAAACTGGGGAAGGGATTACCTTTTTATTCACTCCATACTTAAACTGAGGAGTGATTATAAGAAAGATTATACAGCAAGACTCAAAAATCATTTCATCTCCTCTATGGTTAACAAGAGTTTCAAGAATTATGATGTATAAAGCCCACTGTTTTTTCAAGGAAATTTTGCATCTCTTTCTTTTTTAGTTTAATCTTAATTTTTAAAAATGAAGCACGAAATTTTTAAAACTAAAGACAGGGGGAATAGATCTACTTTCATGCAGCTTGTTCTAAGCACTTTAAAGAGTTCATCCAATGCGGCAGTTATTTTCTCTGGCTTCAAACTAATTTTTGCCCTGATAAAACTATAACAGTCATTTTCATGCTACTTCCTTGTGTTGTCAACAGACTGGTGTCATGGCCTCTGACTGGTTTCACTGCTGTTATAAAAATACAGAGAATGGAGAAGTCTGGGGTCTGGATGCAGACACATCTTCATTTCAGAATGTCTCTTCTACTCATTATAATGCCACATATTTTGCCTTTGAAATTCTGAGTATATTCCAATTCATAGCTATGAAAGAAGTTGTCTATAAATCAATAAATTTACTCGTAGCGATAAAATGTTTGCTCACCACACTGCCCAGATATACAGTATCCGCTCTTCTTTCTCCCCCTGACAGATTCCCACTAGTCTTTATCAGCCTATGTTCCAGCCCAATCTGAGACTGCGCTTGAGGTGCACCATCCCTTGTGAGGCAAGACGGCTTTAGCATCACAGGCAGGGATGGTGGAGGGGTCTTGTCACTGCCATGCTGCAGCTTGTCCTTGCAAGGAGAGGCAGGGATGGCAGCAGAAGAGATGGGCAGAGCTTTGGAGGCTTTCAGAACCAGCTCCCACACGTGAGACAGCCTCAGTCCCCACAGAGCTGAACAGCAGAGGCTGAACGCAGAGCACTGGTGTATTTCACAGCCCTAAAAAATGCTGCAACAATGTTCCTAGACTGTGTGATTGGAATAAACTAAGAGTATGACTAACAACACGCAAATAGCCTTAACATGTTAAAAAAACCTTAATGATCTTCATTCTTAAACCCTGTTTTCACGTTATATTTATGCGTTAAGGTTTCAGCTGAACTTGTGTTATTTAGGCATTTCTGAAAACTCTACACTTTAATGGGTTCAAATGACTAACCTGAAAATGAAATTTCAGTAATTAAAGTGTGTGTAAGGGGAGGTGTTTCATTTAGGTTTTTGTTTGTTTGCTTTCATCTAAAGGCCTCCAGTGTTTTCGTATCTATTTTATAAACAGGATAGTATAAAATCATCTAGTTACACAAGAAATGAAAAGCTGAATGATTCGTTATATTTATATGGCCCTAAAACATGTTGCAGAATTTTATTTATTACCCAGGGAAAAAAAACCAAAACTATAAAACATCTTATTGAGTAGTCGATTATATGGCATTACAAAAATCTGCCTTCCAGTGGAATCCTTTGGCCTGCATATGTACAACACTATAAATCTTGCTAAATATTTGTTTCAGAAATTGTCCAGCAGGATGAACAGATTGATTTTCCAGACCTAAATCATTTCAACACCAAACAGCACTCTGGAGAAAACTGTGTTTCTCTTCTTGTTGTTTGCAGACACATTAAGATCACACACTGAGCTGCAGCAGTTCAGTTTTCTGGTCTTTTGCTGGTCTGATAGTGACAAGATGGAAAAGACACCACTTGGAGAGACTACCTAATTAAAAGTAGTTAATGAAGAGATAAAAGCTCCAAGGAAAAATTAAGGAACTAATGAATCTGTTTCATTAATTCTGAACTTAGTAACAGGCTGAATTTCTAGCCTGTGGATTTGCATGGATTTGAAAACCTGAAGAAGGACAAAACCAAAGGGAATATAGGAGTTTTTCATAAAATAAAAGAACTTGTAAAGGTTTAGGTTGTTTACGAAATAAAATCTTTTTCTGCATTTTTACAGAAAGTCAGCAAACCCTATGTTTTTCTTTTAAACTTGTCAAACTGTCAGGTCAGCATTTTGCAAAGGAAGATTTTTCAGCTATAAAAATTTTGGCTTGTAAGTTGTTTATAATTTAATACCTCATATTTAATGGTGTTCTGATTAATTTTCCCAAAGCATTTACTACTCTGTTCTGAGCTTGCTGTTTCAATTTATATTCTATAGCTGTGATTTTTAAAATGCTATAATATGTGTTTCTTCAACTGAAGAGTGTTTTTTCCAAATGCACTGAAAGGATATCCCATGTAATATACCTTTCTATTAAAGACAACACATACTTATGACTTAGGCACTTAATACTGTGCCCTGAACTCGGTGGTGAAAGCCTGATGCGATACTTTCCCCGTTTGTACTGCAAGCTCCTACCGAAAGCAGCATTCTTGCCAAAGATGATATTCACAGACCTTTAACAGCAGAAAGAAAAAAACCTGCATTGCATCAGAGCTCATTAAAAATTGGAAAGTAAGGAGTGGTTCTTCTCATTTCTGTCCTTCGTAACATGCATCAAATACAATTATGCACGTGTGCACTCATCAGTAACGCTTTACAACTCCAATTTTACCAGACTTCTAAGGTGCAGAAGTACTTCTTCAGTTTAGGCTGGTTTTGTGTAGGTTGATCAATTTCAACAAATTGATTTTGAAAATATGGAAACCTGATTCTGCTCCATCTCTGGCAAAGATGATGTGTTCTCTCCCGTATTGTCAAGTACGAACGTATTTTGTAACTGTTATGAGGACAGATTCAGACTCCTTATCATGTATGGTAGATGAAATTCTCCTGTAAAGCTAAACGAAAAGTTAGGGCTCATTATAAATTTTCTCAAGATTTACATCCCTTTAAGGCAGAAGTCCAGCTAGAGCGCTATGTAAAGGACATTGATGTCTGTTTATATATGCTAATATTTGACATAAAGTTTAGTATAAAATATATTTTTCTTCGCAGAGGAAAAAGAAACCTATCCCTTCAGCTGGCAGGTCACTCTGTTTTCCAAATGTTTTCGGCTGGGTTTTCTTTCTGACAAGCTCAGAAAAGGTTAAGAGAAAAACAGTAATAAATGCCTCCAGAGAAGATTCCTTGCAAGTGCAGTATAGAACTGCGGAACCTATAGAAAAGACAAAAGAGACATTTCTGAAACACAGCCAGAAGCTCTGTCATTTACATTTGAAGACTCTTTTGATTGCAAATAAACAAATAAGCCTCTTGCATTTAGTCCCTGCTTCTGAAAAAGGACTGTACCATTTAGAAAGACCCTAAAAGCAGAGTGGAAAGGTAGACTTCATGCATCTTTCAAAACAAAAAAAAAAAGGTTCAACACCTATTTCTCAAAACTCTCATTTCCTATTAAGTAAATTGAATTGTTGGTGTTACAATGGTTTAGTGGATTTCTCCTCTTCTAATGAACACAACCTGCTGGATCCAACAAATTCATTAAAAAAGTGATTTTACAGGGTAGAGAGCTTTAGGAGCTGCACAAAACCATCAGACTTTATGAGTTTTCAGACCAGTTTCATTCACAGGGTGCGAGTGAATATCTCCCAGCTCCCAGAGAGTCTCCCTTCACAAGGTAGACATGCAGGGTAAGCATAAAATCTAATTAAAATGAACTTGCATTCTCAGTCTATTGCAGCTATTCCTGACTAGCAGTTCTTCCATCTATGAGCCCTCCCACAGATCTAATCTGAGGGGCTCTGAGCCTAATTTTGCTCTAGTTTTGAAGGATGCCAATGCACAAATATTAAGGTGTAGTTCCATGTAGGCTGAAGACCAGTGAACTTATAGTATGAAGTGACAAAACGTGTCTACTTTAAACCTGCGTAATCTCTGAACTTAATAGAATCTTTATGTTAAGTGCTTACTATATAGAGTCACTGAATCAACACTGGCATTCTTTTTACATGCAGGAGGTTCAAAAACAAAAACAAGTAAAGTAGGCTGCTAAGCATAGGTTACCTCCACCCAATGTCTGCAAGATACACTTTGTGGCCAGAGAGTGAAAATAAAAACCAGGTAAATTCTGTGTTACTTGCTCTAATATCAGACAGCTGACCATCATTTTCCACTTACATCCCGGTTCACGAAAGTGTTAAATATCAGTCCTGCTGGTGTTTTATGAACTTTACTCATAACGATTACAGGTGGTACTAAAACCAAGTCAATTGTTTGGCTGTTCTTTACATTCCTTTTCTTGTACATGTGGGTTATGCATCTGTAGGAAAAGCATGCCAAAGTAAAAAACTCTTGGCCAAAAAACGTAGAAAACAGGTGCTTGAATATTCACATAAAGATGGGCTGAACGTGTAGTAAAAGATGCTCCTGAATGCTCGTGTTCCGCTCGCCCACTTCAGTCTGGCATTTCTGTACTACACCAGTACGTCAACCTGCGTCGAGTCTTTCCATGTGCAGCAGCTCCCCAGCCAGTGCCAGGAAAGCTGCTGGTGAATTGCTGCCCAAAAAGCCCTTACTGCATCCCGATGGTCTTGACAACTGTTAACTCCTTCCACACTCTTCCCCACCACCCCAGGTTGAAATGTCTTAGGCTCTTTTGTTGATGGAGACTTGTAGCAAGTTAATCCCTTCATATCCTCAGGATGAATCTCCCTCATCCTCCACAGGAATGCATCCGATGTACAAGTGCCTCAGTTCCTGCTAAATGTTGTGAGAGGAAGGGGCAATGAGAGAGTTTCCTCCTCCAAATCCGTAGCTGATATTTCAGATATTCGGTTGCCAAATTCTAAAGCTATTTATGCATTTCATTATGTACCAGCCTTCAAGGGCAATCACGGTACATGCCCAGAAACATACAGTTCTATGGGAAATCTCACACACGGGAATTTGGCTTGTAGTTGGAAATACATGCTGTTTTGCTGTTTTGACGTGTTCTGTTTAGGGGAAGTAGATTCACCCTGAAGGGTTTTGTGCTGGCTCAGTCCTCTGCCTCCCCAGCTGTCATGGATCTGCCAAGTCCCACCCCACTTTGCTACTTGCACTTTTCCTGTAACAACCTTCCATTCACATGGGAATTGCTTTCCCCTGGTCCATTCCCGGCCAGAAGCCTGGGGCACCTCTCCCATGGCTCTGCCATCCCCGCTTTCCTAGGATGAGAGCTGGGTGCAGCTCAGGCACTCACTGATGGATCTTTGTGTGGTTTCAAGAAATTTCATCCCAAGATTTTTTCACACTGTGAGTGTGTTTAATATTTCAGGAATACTTCAGTGGTTGTTAACTCAAAACCTCACAGATAAGAGAATACAGATAGCCACCGGTCGAGTTCAATAAATGCCAAACACACAGAGAGGTCCACCCAGGCATTTCTGGGTATGTGGTTTTATGCTTTCATACACATCTACCAAGGAATGTTTTGCACTCCCTGTTGCAAAAACCATGCCCAGCTATTTGTCTGCACGTATATGGTCATGGATCTTCTCACAGCATAAGCATTTGTATTTGCAAGAAGGGCCTTGGACAGTAAAGATTTTCACAGTTCATGTCTTCTCTGTCCTAAGATATTTAAGTTTTAAAAGTGTATGTCTCTTATTTCTTAATTTTTGAACTACTATATGAATGATTTTACCACTGTAGCAAAAGTTTCCAATATTTTTTCAAACACAAAACCGCTAAGCAATCTTTGTATTTGCTATGCCTTGCTTTAATACATAAATCAAAAGACAATAACAAGTGTAATGTCAAAGAAAATTTTTGACACTTCATACATTAAATAAAAGCAGCCGATAAACAGTTTAGATGAAATTATGGCTTGAGATGTAGTTCCCAAGAGGTCTGTGGTTCATAAATTGTTTTTATACTCCCTCTGTCATTGTTGATTTGAGATATGCACAAGACAGCCACAGTCATTACCAGTGCTACCGTTACTTGACCTGCCTCTGCTCTGAATGATATTTAGAAACATGGAAACTACCAACCATCTATTTCTGTGAAAAATGTGTTGTTTGGTTGTCATCACATGTGTGGCATGTTGCCTTCTATTTGAAGGCTTGACATGTAATAAAAAAAAAAGAGAAAGAAAATGAACCTTTAAGTTTTGACTGGGCCTGAATCCCAGAAGCTTCTGTAGTTACTTTGGGTGTTCAAGGGGAGAGCCTTTTCCAATCGGCACAGGAGGCATCCAGTATTTGATTGCTAATCGATCCAACCTCATTGTCTCACAAACGTGGACCATTTCAAGTTCATCAGTTCTTTATTGCATCAAAGCTTTCAAATCTCTTTGAAAGATATACTTTATTTTTCTATTAGACTTACATTTTTCTATAACTAAATGTGACCACACAAATCACTGCTTCAAAGATTCCAGTCTGTTTATTGCCAGAATATTTATATTTACTTGGAAACTAATATGCCAGTGTTCACCTTAAGTATGGGAAATGGGGAATAGTTTGTGTGGAACTAACCATTGTGATCTCCAGCAAGGTTCAGAGCAAGAGCTTAACTTCTGGTGGAAGAAAGTGTTTTTCCAAATACCTGACATCATGTGATATCACACCTTTTGGATTAAAGTCTTGGTCCTTCAAAATTATTCTCTCGTACAAATATTTTCCTCTCAAAGGAAGCTGTGGTCTCTGTTATTTCACCACTGAATACTTCAAAAGAGAGTTAGGAGAGAGTTAAGAGTTAACTCAAGCATTTACTGTAGAAATGTTCTAACAACAATGAATTATAAGGATGAATCTAGCAAAATGATAAATTTATTAAGTGTACCACTGTTTTTTTATAGGTCAAGGTACCCTCTCTCTACAAGCAAAGGTAGTAAGCTTCTCAAAGTGCCCTCAATCATTACGCTAACTACGTGACAGCACATTTGCTGAAAGCTGTACAGATGGAGTATTGTACCTGAATGGCAACTACATGCTTTCAGCACAAACAAAACTAATAGATTTTAAGAGAGACCTTATGCCTTCACGAGCAACCTGTCTTTGAAGAGTATACATCCTTAGCACAAATCCTGATGATGAAGTATGTGCAAGCAGAGCTCTTAAGAAAAAGCGTATATGAAAGAGACTCTACATGGCCCAGCAGATTTCCTATTTGCTGTGCTTTTAGTTCGCTCTTCTAACACCTTTACACAGAGATTTCACAGCATTACACATTCATTCGAAGAAATAAGTGGGCCTATCTGAATTAAATCATAAATATATTCCCACTCCGCTACTCATGACATTTGTTGTCATTGCTTTGTAGGGAATGGTATAGCTAGCTGATAGCACATTTTTTTTTCCTCCTAACCGTTTTTACTCGTAGGTGCCAATGATACTGCAGAAAAACTGTGGAAGCTGGCTGGCAGCTAATAGGCTGGATTTGTAAAGTGAGCGTTGGGCAACTGTGTGCTTACAGTGCTGTGGAGCCAAGCTGAGAAATACAAACACCTATTGCACTCGTACAAGTCATGAATTTTTCAACAGGGAGATTCACACCAATAAATTTGATACATAAGCATAACACATGCAATTAGCTTAGAAAGAATTCACCAGAAGTAGAAAACTCCTAACCTGTACTATTCATCAGGGAAGGTTGACATTGCCTTTTTTGTTTGTTTTATTTCCTTGTTTGTTTGAAGTGTAATCGAAAGGCTGCTGTTCTGCTTCCAACACCATTAAAGCATACGGTTCATTCCTCTGAAACCACAGGCTTTTCCTTATTTTCTTTCTTTTTATTTTCTTTTTTTATTTTTTGAGTGGGTGGGTGTAAAACTAATCATCCAGTGAAGGGTTTACCCTTTTCTGGTATGAGGAGTTGAGCACACCTTTGGGCTGTGTCCAAAGAAAAAATCTACAGGGAAGTATATTCCTGAAGGGCCATTAAACTTGCACTAGGCATTAACATTGATAGTATGTTGATCTAGCTTCTGCCCTCTCCATTGCCCTCATTAAAGTGACTGAACAACATTTCCTTCATCAGATCCCACTCCTTGTTACTGAAATCCCCGCTATCTTCAACATGTGGGACCAAATTCTTCTTCTTGAACCTTTGATCTTCTCAGAGCTTCCTTTGCTCTTCTCCCTCGTGGCCAGGTAACCCTTCTCCCCACTTCCTCCTCTTTTCTTTCTCGCTGCAAAGAGAGAAATTCACAATGAGATTCAGAGGATATCCAGACCAGTGTTGTCTTCAGCGCTCAAGACAGGAATCGGAAGGGTTTTAGCTGCCTCACATCTAAGCCAGAGATTCAGAAATCTGACTCTCGAGCACAGCCTAACTCTGAATCTTCCTAAATTCACCCAGCACTAACTCCACTGTGGACCACAGAGTTTCTCCTCAGACATGGGTTCTCTGCTTGAATGTGCCCTAACTTAAGCGGGTAGTGGCTTTCTGGACAGAGCAATGAGCAAGGGCTGTTCAAGAACCAGGCACCAGCCTTTCCCCCCTCAGGACGCTGTCAGGATTGGTACAGGAGAGGAAGAGACATCTGAACGAGACCAATAACTCTGCGCAACTCTGCTCCTTCCCTTTCTGATGTCCCCGTCCTGTCCTGGACTTTCTAGCTTGGTAATGCTGCTGGGACTGTGCTGTTGCCCCCCGACACTTGCAGTAGTGACAAGGTCAATCCTCAGTCTGGCAATGCAAGGAGATGTCTCGGAGGGAGTTGGGACGAGTCTGCACGCACCCAAACAGAACAAAGCGGGCCGGGCTGCTAAGTGGCTGTTGGAGAGGCAGTAGGAGCTGATCAAGGGCAGGAATGGTACATGGGAACAGGACTAGTGTGGGCTCCAGGGGACTCCCCTGCCTTGTTTCAAGGCATTAAATGTGCACAAAAGTAGACATGTTTCATCCCTGGATTGTCCCCTCTGCTTTGTCATTTTTCTTGATGATTCCATTACATTCCCTGTTATTTGTCATCCCTGGAGTTCTTTCTTCTGTATGACTTTCTCGGACAAATCCTAGCCCAAAACTCGGGTCCAATCCCTCCATGTTTCCTTATGACTACCTAAGGCTTTCTCCAAACTTCCTCACCTCATCTCCCTTCACTCTATACAGAATTCACACTGAAAATTATCATGATTACCCTATCTGGTAAGCAGCTCTTCTAAGTTGGCCAGAATCACCTGTATGAATTTTTCTAGGCTAGGTTTCTAACATCAGGCAAAGTATGCTGCAGAGCATAACCCTGCACCGGAGTGAAGCTGAAATGCTGCATTTGACAGCATCCTGCTATGGCTTAGAGCCATTTCTTGACCACAGAAAAAAAAAGGCCTGCTAACAGCCCACCTCAGCTCTTGACTAAAAGGTTAAGATTCAGTTGTTAAGATTTCTTCTCTGCACACTTAAAGATTAATTATTGCCAATGGGCTAAAAATATTATTAGCTGCAGAAGAGGTATTCTAAATTGTTTTCTTTTGATGTCAGTTAATGGTTTAATTTTTTCAAGGGCTTATGAGAAATGGACTGCTTATTCTGGAACAGGTATATAAAGTGACTTACCTTCACGTGGAACACACAGAAAGAAAAGACTTTTTACGCAGCGCAAGTGCAAACGTGCCTGACCTGCATTTGGTGCCTCTCTTGCTTGTTCTTCCTGTGTGAGACTTAGTGTGGCATTACCTACTTCTATTTTTAAGATTTTTTTTTAAGAAAAGCAACTGAGGAATGTAGACACATTCACCACTAAAACAACCTCTTTTTATTCTTGACTGCTTTAACCCTGTCCTCTGAGAACAGTCCCTTGAGCCAAGGTTTATAGTCAATCACAAAAAAAAAAGTGGGGGGTCCATTACCTTCCCCTTTTAATTGTAGGGCAGGGGCCTTTAACTTTCCATGAGGCTTTAGTAAGAATTTCTTCTGGGCAGAATTTCCTTGAACCTGGTAATCAAGACCACAGGATACGTGTTAATTGTCTTTGACATGCAGAATTATCTGCATTTACCCAAGCTAATAACATCACCCGAGACACACCGATTTTTAAACATATGGTTTAAAAGCATCTATATATTCAATCACTATTCAAAAATGCAAAGACAAATGTGAGACGAATATGAGAAAATCTGAAACAAATGAAGACAAATACTCGACTTTGTCCTTAATTCACCCTGTTTGAATTCTATTCCCTGCAAGACTAACACGGCTTGGGAAATCACTCCTGTTTATAGTTCCTGTTCTACTAAGGCACAATTGCATTGATTAAACATTAAGTTGCAGTCTTAATTTTGAATGGGCATGCTTCTCTGGGTTAAAGTCAATAATCTTAATGACATGTACAACATTCTCATTTCCCTGAATGCTTTTTTTTTCTCAGTGTCTAGCTGTATAAAATGTTAGAACGGAGAAAAAAAAAAAGAAAAGTAATGCCTTGTGGAAAAAGAAAGGTAGAAATGACTGGGCATAGTGGTTCTGAAGCAAAGCATCTGTAAGCATTTTGAGAGCTTTAACAATTTTTTAAGTGTTTGTGTAACTTCTACTTCGAAAGAATATCATAGCTGGTAAATGTTAAGTAGATATGAGTAAGTAATAGGTAATTTGACACAGTTCTGTTTAATTTTCTCCTTATAATTTATCCATAAAACAAGATGAGATTGATTTAAACAACATTCATTGCTCAAAATTGCTTCTTTAATATTTTCTTAAAATTCATAATTGGTTTTCCTTACCCTTCACTTAGCAGGTTTTCCACATGTAGCATTTAAAAGACAAAACTGAAAGCTAATGTGGTTAGGCACCAATCATATTTTCATGACCAAGTGATATTATTTAGTAAGAATAACATCTCTTTTTTTTTCAAATTTATTCTATGTATTTACTGAAGACATCTATTTGTCTTTGCTTCATCTCCTCTTTCCCACCCAAATCTTAAGTCTTGTCTTATGTTATCATTGTCGTGCATAGGCATGAATGTACCATATTTTACACTACAATAAAGTCTTCACTTAGTAGCACTATTACTTTTTCTCTGTTAAGTAGTAATAATGTGTCCTGATAAGGTGATTAAGATTTTCAGTATATTTATCCTGGCATAATTTTCACATTCAGATCTAGAATGTTGTGAGCATTCAATAATTCTCATTTTAAAAAGCTGTCTTTCAGCAAATATTCTTTTTCTTTCTTAGAACATCCACTGGAAACGGATAGCTCAGTGTGGGGACTATGTAATAGGTCTGTGTATCTCTGTAGCCACAGCTTCCACCCAGAGTGAACTGCAGGAGAATTAACAGGCTCGATATTGATTCATGCAAACATCAAAGTCAGTAACCATGGAAAAAAACATTGCAATAATAGTTAAATTTTGCTAATAAAAATGGTGCTGCACTACCCTGCCCAATGTCTTTTCCCCTGCTCCAAATCAACTGGACGGAGGACAGTACACATTGTAGTATCTTCCTTCCTGGAGTGATTCTGTGCCTGCCACACGGAGTTGTGTTATTTTACTGCGAATGGCAACAGCTGAAAGCCTAATGGATAGGCATCAAATGCATTTCGAAGATGATGACAGCATGAAGATGACAGAGCAGTGTGAAGCTGAAGATAACAGGACAGTGAATTCAAGGAAAAAAAAGGTTTAGAAGTGAAGTAATATTTCTGAGATTTTTTTTCAATGCTATATTACTGTTGATTACCAAGAATAAGTTGATTGTATGGTAAGAATGTGAGTGTTTTTAGGCACAAAATTGGAGCATAAATAGGAAAGGATGCAAATGCCTCCTAAATTACATCAGGCTCTGCTGGGGTCCTGCCCTCAGGATAATCAGCCTCACCAGGAGCTGGCTTGGCTGGAGACCCCTAAGCCCTGGTGGGGATGGGTGCCCTGTCCTGCCCCGTGAGCTTTCCAGCTGTAGCTGAGCCCTGTGCTCTGATCCTTCCTCACGTTTAATTCATATCGAAAGCAGACAGACCACCCTGACACGCCTGCCAGGGTTGTTGGCAGAGCTGGCGGGGAAAGGTGGTGGCAGCACTCACCCGAGAACAGGAGGGGTAAGGGGAACAAGAATGGACTAATACACTTTGCCCTCAGTCTCCCTCTTCCCCTATTTTATTTCCTTCCTCTCTCATGAAGGAACTGCCTGACCTGACAGCTCCTTGCTCCACCATCTTCGGGCGTCTCTAAACTTTCCTTTGAAGTTGTGAAAATTATGCCATGAATCACAGCAGTGAGGAGATGAGTACAGACAGACAGAACCAGGAGTCAAGCTGCCTGTCCTGTCCAACAAAAGGCTCTCCCAGGTCAAAGAGGTGGGTATGTTTTTCATCAAGGTAAAACTAATGGGCGAAACCTTCAACTGCAAGCAGAGATAGCCCTCTGGATCACAATGCTTAGGGTAGCCATCATCTCTCACAGTACTGGCCCCTCTGCCTTCAAGACTTTGGGATTTGGTGCTTAAAGTGACCCCAGCAGAAGATGACACAGTCTTCCTCCCCTGCCAGAAACCCAGGCTTTCTTACTTTTGTTTGGTCAACTTTCCATTCAGCCATGATCATAGGGTTTTATCTGTCCTTAAATTTGGTAGAAGCCAAGAAGTGGTTATTAACAAAATGGTCCCAGATCCATCTGCATCTTGCAGTTTTTGTTATTTCAGCACACAGGCTTGAAAGGTACAGGTAGGGGGGTTCTACCTGTCTGGTTTTACGTACAGTAGTGCATGACTTTGTACAGTGGTGACTGTAGTTATAAATTGACAAATTAATATCTTGAAGACAGTGGAAACATTTTAGAGGCACAGTGAGTGGCACCAGAGGAACAAGCATTTGCAGAAAACATTTCTATGTGTAAACTAAAGTTGTGAGAACACACTTCAAACTATAACTTCCATTATCAATTACTTATCTTCATTTGTATCATGAAAGTTCAAGGATAAAGCAACTGGAATGAAAACTAGCAATGTTTACCTTTTACCAGTGTTTTATGTTCAATTAAACATCTTTGCTGCTATTTACATAGTTGAATGGCACTACATTTACACCATGCAATTTGGTGTTATTTCTATGTAAATATTTCTTTAAAGCCAGATGTAAGTTCAAATTAGTTGTGAAAGAAACACTAAAATAAAATAAACTTCCATTTGGGGGTGATCACAAATTACTCTAAAACTGAAGAGCAAGCTTGTTAAAATACAAAGTGAAAAGCAAACAATATTACACCAAGCTGAATAAACGAGGAAAAATAACACACAAGGATACCTTTAAAAAGGTTTGCCTTATTGCAATAGATTCTGCGGATTACAGGTAAATTAAAATTCAATGGGAGTTTTAGTTTAATCAGCATGAAGAGAAACAGTCATTTAAAATAAAAACTTGTTGCACGTACATAAAAGGTCTGAAATTCCTGTAGTGCAAAGCAGAATTTACCCCTTCTTCCTTTAATTCTGGTTAAATCGTAAACGGTAATTTCATTCTTCCATCCTGTTTCCTCCTTGAAATCTGCTGCCAAAACACACACTCCCTCAGAACCCTGCCACATTCTACATCATTTAAAAGTAAACTTTAAGAGAAAGAATGGGAAAGACAATCTCAAAATAACTAGCTCATAACCTTCCTTCACTCTTGTTTGTCTGACATCATGCTTCTCTCTCAGATGTAATCTTGTACCTAACTTAGACTGAAAAATCATCAGTGGTAACCACTGTTTTAGTCCTACAATTTTTTCCATTCCACAGATGATGTTATGTACAAATAATTAGCCAGATCTTTAAAACTGTAGATTTCCAAGTTCCACACAAGTCTTGGGGAACAGCAGATGTTGAGGAACAAAATTAGAGCATAAAAAAATCTTCAGTTTGAGATTTTTAGGGAGTAAGTTTTCAAACCACTTTACCTGGAAGATTTCACTAATCACGTGGTAGCTGGGTGTTCATTTCCATGTGTCCCTGACTTTCAGGTTTCCAGTGGTTGGACAAAGATACCCACAGAAATATTATGAAAGCTGTATTTTGCAAACAGAAAGGTGGACCAAGTACAGTTCTGAAGAGATCCATCCAGGGACTGATTCTTGTCAATGACTTCACAAATCATCAAAATTATAAACTACAGAATATACATAGATTTCATCCATAAATTTTATACATAAAAGACGACACCAAGCTGGTGAGAACTCCATGTAGGTAGAAAAGCAAGAATGGAGTTCAAAATTATCTGGATAAAATACGGAAGTGGTTGGGAGGAAAATAGAAAATTATTACACTTTCCGGAGTAATCAACCGCATAATAAGGTGGAGACATCCCAGCATGGGACAATTTTTTAGGGAAGGATTTACTGGTTATTGTGGAACACAGGTTGAACATAAACCATCAATGTCAAATTGCCATTAAAAAAAAAAAGAAAAGCAAACAGCAAATAGGAGATATTAACAAACATACAGACTATAAGATAAGCGAGGTAAACCTTCAATTGCACTTAACACAGGAGAGGTCTAGTTGCCTTACTGCATCCAGTCTTAGCCACACAATTTTAAGAATGGTACAGCTGAATTAGAGAGCCGGCAAAATACATGAGACATTTAGAAGTTTAACATAAAAAAAAAAACCACCAAAATAACTGTCTGGTGTAGAGAAAAGAATGCTACAGAGGAACATGCTAATCAAATATGTAGAAGTCAGCTATAAAGAAGAAAAGAATAAACCACCCTCCATGTTGATGGTAACTAGAAGACACAATGAGCTTCAGCAGCAGAAGACTCAGTAAAGATTCAGGCACGACTTTTGCCAGTAAGAAAAAAATGCTGAAATAAGTCACCTGGAGAAGAAAGGAATCTTCTCTCGAAACCTGTGAAAGTACAAACCTCTGCCAGGTAGGCTGTTCCTGACATGATAACATGATGATAACACTTTACAGCAAAAGGTGAAATATATGCCTCTTCAGGCACCATCCGGCCTCTTGTTTTCTCTAGCTTCTGTTAGTCTTTACAGTATAAGCTGAGATATCTTGACAAATTAGCTTTAATATCGACAGCCTTGGAGTCTGATCTTTCTTTCTGACAACACTTCAGCTTTGTTTATTTAGAAACAGAAGAGAAGGGCTATTTTGTCATGTCAACAGGCAAGTCAGAATATTCACACTGAAGAAAAATAAGTTAGTGGTCATTTTCTGATTATGCCAACATCCATCCAACACACTTCTTCAGCTACCTTTCAGTTCCTTTATTAGATTGAATTTTGACCAGGCCCTCCGCACAGGGCCGTCTCCTGCTCAGATGAATTTTCTCCAGCAAGAGAAGTCACTTGATTTCATTTCATTATTAAGGTTCTCTTTCCCGAAGGTGAGGGGTTAATGACACTCACCAAATTATACAGAAATTTCTTTAAGGAAGAGATTCATCTTAGACCTACAGCTACAGAAAAGAACGACAATGATTGATCTTCTCACCACTCAGCAGCTTCAGCAAAGCTACAAACCTATATTGTTTTTACTCCTCTGGGAGTTATTCATTGAGCAAAGGGAGGGTGGATAGCACTTCCTTTGAAGTCAAACATCTTGCTTGGATAAGGAGATATGTTGCATGAAACAAAAGTAATAAAAGGACAAAATGCTTTATTAAATCTTCTTTATCACAATATTCTGTTCCAATAGCACGATCTAATTAAAGACGTATATGAACCTCTTTTCATCTGAGGGTTAGTTCAGAGGCCTTCATTTATTCTGAAACAAACACACTGCTGAAAAGTTTCCAAGATTTCCAGCGATGTATTCTTTCCATCTTCTATAATAGGTGTTGATGCTTTAACTACCTCTTCAAGATTTGTTGGGGGGGGGGGGAAA
>Ga0065711_1029327_pt1 | contig 36660 bp, 20 predicted proteins | sample Hoacrofraction12_FD_59098 | JGI IMG/M metagenome (GOLD analysis project Ga0065711, IMG submission 59098) | Hoatzin crop microbial communities from Cojedes, Venezuela - Epithelial fraction 12 v2 (version 2) | ecosystem: Host-associated > Birds > Digestive system > Esophagus > Crop | place... | reverse complement strand
CTTTCCTGTCTTCATCAGCTCTCTGCAGCCCTCGCAGGAGCCTCTCCTCCACATGCAGTTCCCTCCCTTCCGTCCTTCTTCCTTTGCCTCCCTAAATCTTTCATGACAGCATGTCCTCCCTCAGCCCTAGGTTTTTCCTGGCAAACTGCACAAAGCCCAGAGGTGGGTATTCCCCAAGCAAGAGCTATTCTGTCTCCTCTCTCTACTTTTTCTATTGTTTCAGAGGATTTCCCCTCGTGGCTTCTCCTCATCCAAATCTGTGCCTTGCCAGAGGAATAAGGACACGTGGGCAGGTGGAAGCTTTGTGTCTATTGTATTTAAAAGCAGACACAGCTAACTCCTGACAATGGTTAGGAAGGGATGGAGCTGGTGAGGGCTGACCTTTTGGGGGCCTGCTGCCAAAAGTTTTCAAAAGCCTGGTAGCTAGTTGTTGCTGGGGTCAAGCTCATCCATCCCTGGTGCCAGAGGTTTGCCATTGCTGGGTTTAGTTGGTAAGGAGATTATTAAAGGACTCAGGGCCTTTTCTGGCTGCAGATGAAATCGGTGATGGCTTTGAGCAACAGATTGGCAGGGAAGGAGCAGCCAGGCAGCCAGCTCTGGCCTTGCCAGGGCCCCGCAGAGTCAGGCAGGCTGCAGGAGGAGGTAGGTTGGCGCACAAGCCAGCAGCTTTTTCTGGATTGCGTCCTACACCTTCAGGTCTCTCAGCCCCCTCATGGCAGCCAGGCTGGAGTTTGACTCCTGAGCTGTCCCTTTCTCTTCACTTTTCCCTTCCTCCTTCCCTTCTCCTTTCGCTGTTGTGGCGGAAGAGCCTAGGATAGCCTCAGCCTTTTGTCTTTGGGGAAGAGATGAGTGGCAATGTTTGATCTTGCTTCCTCTGCCAGAAACCTTGGGCTACTGAGAATGGCTGACGAAGAGGCAGAAATCGGCATAAGGGGAGTCCTGCATTTAGCATCTTCCCGAGCGGTTTTATTCATGGAGTGCCCAGAGCTGTAATAGGTGAGGGCAGTGTGCTTGCTGGTGGATTTTCACCTCCAAGGAAGAGAATTTCTGCAGGCTGGAACGGTGTCATGGCACAGCTGCTGTCTGCTGGACAGATGGTCTGGAGCAAACTTGTCAAAATGTGTGTTCAGCTGCTGTGCCTTCTGGTCCTTGGTTGGAAGGGTTGTACTCTTGCCACTCCTCAGGATGCCACTCCTCAGGCATCCCCCTACTCCTCAGCCACTCATGAATTCACAACTGCCTTTTGGTGTAGCTAGGTAGATACATGACTTCTCTGAATCGAGTAGGATTCGTACACAGCAGGAGAAACACTTGTCTGACTGTCCTGATGAGCTGAGAGAGAGTGAGAGTATAAAAGCATCAAAGAAGAGAGAAGATACAGGTTATTTTTTTCTTTAATGAAATTCAGATAATTAAAACAATGAACAAGAAGAAAGCCTTGTTTTCCTAGCAGTGGGTGTATCTGTGCTCACAGCTGTGAAGCTTTCAGAGATTTAAACAGGCAGATCTTTATTTTCTTGTTGAGTCACAAGCTTAGGTTGCAAGGCATGCTCGACTGTCACTTTGCCAAGTGACACAAGTATTTGTCACAGTTCCAATCCAGCTGCTGTCAGATTGGCAACTTGCAAAAATCCCAGTAAACAACCCCGTTGGTCTTCTACTGAAACATTTCTGACAGTTGAAATTTTTCTGAAAACCAAGGACATAGTTTGGTGTGGTATTCTTCCCCATCAAAAAGAGGAAAAAGAAGAAGAGGCAGCAAAACATCTGTATTACCCATCCAGTTAAAGGATAAGGCTCACTTTTCATAAATTGTCTGCTCTCAGCCCTTTCTAAGGGCAACTTTATAGTCTCTCCTTGGAGGTGTTTTAGCTGAGTGGCTAGGGAGTAAAACAGGGTGGCAGGTATGCTCTCCTTGGAGGAATGAGTTCCTCCAGTTTGTCTTTCCTGAACTTTTTTTTATGTTTATAGGTGCTTTGTGAGTGTTGTTTTCCCATTCAATGGGCTTTCTTTTCCCTTCTGCCTCCAATCCCATCTCCTGAGCACAGCTTCCCATGTTTCTTTACTGCAAATCTTGCTGTCCCCCCACAGATGGAAGGTTGAGTGTTATTGAAAGGAAACAATGGAAAATGAAACCATCTTTAGCTATTGAATCTCACAGAATCATCCATATTCATTCTGTGTTGTGTCTTCTGAGTGATTGCTCTGGGAATGTCTTCCTTGGGAGAACTCTACCAAGGCCTGGATGGCACCAAGTGGTGGAACAGAGAACCTTTTCTAGCTGTACTTTCCAACCAAGGGAATCATGTTGGATGTGTGAAGGACTCGGCCCTCTTCTCTCATTGCTGTTCTGTGGTGGTGCTAACTGAATGTAAGTGTACTCAGGAAAACTGAGATTTTTCTGGTGTTCCTGGACTTGTAGTTGACATATGTTGCATCCATAAGCACTCCTTGAGGAGAGCATATCTGACACGTGATTGCAGAAACCCTCCTGCCATGTCCACTTCTGGCAATCAGAAAGAAGTGCACATTGGGATCAGAGCTAGGGCACTCAGACTGTCAGAGAGGTTTGGAGCGGAGTGGGTGTATAACCTACAGATCTAAAATTGTTTGCTTTGTGTGTTCTTTTAGTCTGGAAATAGTCACTTCCCTGACCTAAGGAAAACTTGTGAGAGTCCTCCCCCCTGCCAGCATTGTCCTTATCTGTATTCATATTTCCTGGTCTAGTGTTGGATTTTTGGTCCCATAAGATTATGCAGTCTTTATTTCACCGGGTTTTATGTTGCACGTTGAAGCAGTTGCCTTGGTTAAACTTCACTGGTGAGTTTCTGTCATGGCTGGTTTGACTGATTCCAGTACATACACAGCTGGAACATGAGGATGCTTTGGGAACGAGTTTAAGTAATTATTTTAATATGCCTCATTTTCTTTCTGATTAGAACACTGAATATACTTTAATGGGTTTTAGAAATAGTAAATTTGTGTTTATACCAGCATCTTAAACCCACAGGACTGCAAATAACTCTATAGTCTGTGTAGCGTTACAGCTGTGTATGCCATCCGGCAGTGTTTTCAAGTAGAACACAAATGTAACTACACCTGGGGTAAAATGCAGCAAGGACTTAATAGCTTAGTGCAACACTTCATTGCAGCATCAGACAGTAAGTGAAGAACATGTAATTCAGCTGAAAATGCAGGGAAATTGAACCGATGTAAAGGTAAATACCCAGCTTGAGATTTGACCAGCTTGCTGAAGTAGATATGTCTGCTTTTAAGATATCACAGGATTTTTAATGGACCTGGTTCATTGTTTACAATGTGTTAAAGCAATAAAACTTACCACACACTTTTCTGTATGTAGAAGAATTGTAGAGCCAAGTAATGTCAGGGAACTGGAATGAAATACCATTGTCTCTAGCTGGCACCAGCTTTCAAATAATTCCCATAGTCCTCTGAGTGAACTTTCAGCTTTTGATTTTCCCATCCTGTTTAACAGCAATGTGCGGTCATTTGTAGCAGTGCAGAACTAAACAGCACTGAAGGCCTGCAGATGCTGTCGTGAGCCATTCTGCAGGCGTATTAAGCAAGTCCTTACTGAACTGAGACAGGTTCGTAGGAGGCAGGAGATCCTTTAGAGGGAGTACAGGATAAATTTACAACTATACAGGATCAGAAGTGTCTTTTTTTTTGCTGCTGCTGTGGAAGAGGATTGAACATGATGTAATTGGGCAGATTTAAACATGTTTTGCTTCATGGTCTGTACAATAATAGGATGACTCAAGTCCCTAATTAGAATAAACAAGCGTTACCTCATCGATTAGACTTCTCCTTTCACCAAGGCACAGGAAATCTTTAATCAACAGACACAGGGAACTGCTTGTAGATGAGACAGACTGCTAATGAGGGATGGATTCAGAGCTGCCCTGTTGCTTTTGCGTTCACCAAATATAACAGAATTGTTTGCCCTAGAAGAAGCTGCCTATAGGGTGAATGTGGGCTCACTTTAAATCGAGATGGGAGGTTTGCTTTTCCTTTCATCTGATGCTGTTAAGTTGCTAATTCAGCAGACTTAATAAAACCATTGTTCTCTTTTCCCCCTGGATCTGCGGCAGAACTTTCTGTCTTGGTTTCAAAGGATCAAAGAACTGACTTTTGGAAAACCATATTTGGAAGTGATCTGTATAACTTTGCCAGTAATGCATGCATCAGCCATTGTAACCAGGGGCTGGTGCTGATTAACACACCTGGGGATCCCATTGCTTGCTGCTGCCCCTTGCAGCAGTTGGCCAGATCTGGAATCACCTGAAGTGCCAGGGAAAGGAGAAATGTCCTTAAGGACAGACACACATCTGGGACTCAGCAGCCCTGCGTTCTGCACTTGAATTTTTCAGGTTGCATCACAGTACTTATAAGTTAGATCTCTCCGTTATCCTTTTGGTAAAAGGAAGAAAACTGATTTTATAGGTCTGCCTGGGGAAAAGTTTCCCTTTGCACAGAAATATGGCATTCAGGTTGTTAATGACAATTGTCATTGGAGTGAATGAAATGCTTTCTGTTACCTTCCATAAATTTTGAATAAGACTCAAAACCTTTCTTTCCATCATAAGGGGTAGTAAGATTTATCATCACAGTGAAATACGCAGCTGGGGTAGGTGATTTGACTGTGGCAAAACTAGTAAATAAACTGGACAGGAACTGTGGTCTTGTTCTTTGCTAACTAGGATGAAGTAGCTCCTGTCTATCAGCTAAATCCTTCCGCTCCCCAGAGCAAGCTGGCCACGTCCAAAACAGGAAGGGCCCTGAGCTTGTACTGATCCCTAAACTATGTCCAGGCATCGTTTGGGAAAGCGATAATTAGCCTCGGCCAAATTCATGCCAGAAAGCATGCTAAAAACTCACAAGACAGATACTGTGTGCCGTTATCTCAGCCCAAGCCCTGACCACATTTATTTGCTAGTATAGATGTTGGCTTTTTGTTGTCAACAGTCCAGCCTGAAGGAGGTGCACATTTAGGAGTCGGGATTGGAGCCTTCGGGGCCCTGTAATGAGGCTTTTGGTGGTGCAGGCGGTGCGGAGTGCGTGTCTGGCACTCAGGGATGATCTCTGAGCATAAAACACCAAGGGCGTTTTGCAGCAAGTATGGACCTGGCTGCTGTGGTTGCTGTCAGCTGGCAGTCTTCTGGCTGAGGATGGGCACAGCTCGGGAGCTAGCCCAGGACGGGGTGGGTGCAGCCAGCCTGTTGCGGAGTGTAACAGAGTTCAGCCGTGTGGGTGTGAGCCGTTGTCTGTCAGTTGGCTAGAAAAAGGTCTTGACTTGGGTTTTTGCTAGTATAGGCCATTTTCTGAGGTCTGCTCCCTGAACCGTGATTTTCTGTAATAACTGCTACTTCTTTGGCACGATGCACAAACTGGTCAGAGTGGCTTGGATGGAAGATTTCCAAGCTTCTCTCTTCCTTGCTTTATTGCTTTTTGTCTGTAATAGCATCTGAGGCATTATTGAAGGCGTCATTAAACACCAAACACAGTGTCATGCCCTCAAAACCACCTTACAACAGTGTCTAGACCCACTTGCTAAAGAGGTCTCATTTTTCATCTGTGTGATGGGTCATCTGCCAGCACAGGCTGTTGCTGTGTAGAACAGTCTTGTCCTGGAAACTTGTTCCCGAGTCATCCGTCTTTCTTGTCTTGGCTATGAGTGACAGACCCATGGCCCCACTGTCCTGTAATATGAAAAAAAGTAAATGCATTCTTAAGAGGCTCCTGAGGGCTAACCCTCACATCCTCCTATGGGGGCTGTTACAGCAAACCTTGACCTCACTGGAGTTGTTTTTATTTATTCATTGGTACTGCCAAGAGACAAGGGCAGTGCCACACAATGCAGGATGCTCAAACGGGAAGAAGTGTGTGGTCCAGAGCTGCTGCCCAAGGTCTCAGGGGAATTGGTTTCAAGTCTTTGTTTTGAAGACATCCTGTTTAGGCTGCAGACAGCTCACTTCTGGTTTTTGGGACTGCGTTTCACTCCCGATCTGTAAAGGAAGAGTGCTGGCATGCCGTGCCACGTAGAGGTGCAGAGAGAGTGAATTCTGAAAGGTTGTGGGGTGTTTGGGGGCTAGCTAAATGTTGCAGTCTGTTGGCAATAAATATTGTTTTGCTGCCCATGGGTGGTGGTGGGAGGTGTAGCCCAGCCTGTTGTGTCCCTTACTATTGTGGAGGAACTTGCTTGGTCTGCCAGTCTTTGCCAGGTGTTGGCAGCACAGCACCCTCGCTCACAGGAGGGGAGCCATCGTGGTGCTCTTGTGCACTACATGACAGATACTACTGGTGGATATTTATGAAGGATGCCAAGGTATCCTTAAACCCTACAGACAAATGGACAACATAGCAAAGGACAGTCTCCTTTCTGCTGTTTTATCTGTTCTTCCTGGGAGGGGCTGGTACCCAGGACCCCTCGAAGGGACCATTTCCAAAAGGTGACATGGAGAAGACTGCATCAAATTTGTCTCCGTACACAGTCCTCTGGCAGTATCTCATCAAACTTTGCTCCTTCAAACACCACCACATGCCTTTGTTCTGTGCCCAGTGGATGTCAGAAGCACTCTCTGTTTCAGGCTATGATTTCACAGAGCTGTAGCACAACACTCACATTATTTCAAGCACTTTGAACCGAAAATCAGATGCAGAATAAATAATAGTTCTAGGACACTACACAGAGAAAGGGAAGACCAAGGCCAAGTGTTTTCTAGTATGGATGCAGTCCTGCCCCAGCCCTCTCGTTCAGCAGGGTAGGTGTGTGTGAGCTGCCTCCTGTGCTCATGGCATCTCTGCTGTGGAATTCTGCCAGCCGTGGGAGGGTGGGCAGCCTCAAAACCCTTCCCTTCCTTGGAGAGAACACAAGCAGGTACTGGTGTCCTCCCTTGGGGTTGAAAGGAAGATGAACAGGAGTGAGGGCAGGAGCTGCAGACAGGGGCTGGATGGGCAGCACGGAGGGGCTCAGTGAGGGGCGCGAGACAGCCTCATGAATCAACACCTGCCATTCTGGCTGTGTCTTGTGTACCACTATGTGTTTACAACCACACTGATCCTGTGGTGTTGGTTCTCTGTCCTAGCCATGTGCCATGTGAAAGGTCTGCTGTAGCATTTCTCCTTACGGATCCAGATCTTGAAATGCCCTGAGCCTGTGTTTTCTGTCTGAAACCATCATTCTTTTTGCCAACATTGCCACAGCCACTGTAACACCAGGGAGTAGAAGCTTGAAACATTGTGCAGTTACTTGTAATTGCTACTCCCCTGCTGTCATCAGTGTGATTTGATCACTTTTCTACTAGTCCCTCCTACTGACTCAGATTAGTGATATAACTTCTGCTCCCCCTGTGTGTTCAACGAAAGATCCCCCTTACCAAACCTCAGTTAATTTCTCACATCTCTCCAAATAACTAGATGGCTTAGTTGCACAAGGTTCTCCACCGATGTAAAATGGCATAACTTTAATGTACTCTGAGTCCATTTAGGATTTGTGAGTCAGTGAACTGGCCCAAAGGGTCAAGTTACTTGCCCAAGCTCCCACCTTAAGTCAACAGCAGCTAATCCTGAAAAGAGCTCTTCTTGGGCTAATAGAGCGCTCTCTGAAGAGGCCTGAGGTCTCACATTGTCTGGGATTTGAGAGTCTGAGACATTCACCATCATGTCTGTCCACAGTCTGTGTTCCCTGATCCGTTTTCCCTGCTGCATCCCTTGCAGCACATGAATCTTCAGTGTTTCTAATCTGGCCAGCCCCAAGGGGGATGGTTGGCAGTGGCAGATCATCAGGTAGCTAAGCAGGAGCAAGGAGCAGGGTCTGCAGTTGGGTGGATCTGCAGGCTCGTGTCGCTTGTGTCAAGTTATAATTCTCTGGGGCATATGAGATGCTCATTGGAGGCCTTGCTGAGATCATCCATCCATCAACTCTGAAGAATGCTGTGGGAATAGCAAGCATCACTCTGGGAGAGCTGAGCTCTGAGAGTTTTTTTGCCAATGGGAGGGGAATGATTTTGGTTACGATTTGAGAATATTATCGTGGCTGCTAAATAACACCAGCACTGAGCTGGATCTCGTGTGTCAGCCAGAACACTTGTAAAGACTATGTATTTCTTTTAGTCACATGTTTGTGGATTGCTCACATTTACTGGGTTTCTGTGATTCGGCGCCCGACCTCACTGTGCTCTGCAAGGGGCTCGCCGTGCTTTCCTAGCTGAACCCGTCCATTCAGCATGACAGCCAGCTGTTGAGCACCCTGAACTCAGTGCCCAGCCCCTGAAATTACTTACGTTGCAAAAGCTTGTGTGCCAGGAAGTCAGGCCAGTTAGCGATAAAAACATAAATAGGAATCCAATTTAAAAAATGCAGAACTACGTCAGCTGTTTTTCTGCTTCCAGCAGAAAGAAGCCCCTTGGCAGCTGCCATTGCAAAGCCTCAGTGTCTTGCTTATGAGGGAGAGTTTTGCATCTCCTGTGCTCCCTGGTGTGACTGTTCCTACAGCCTGACCTCCAGCAGCGTCTGCAACATCGGAAGTGGGATTACTTCATGCAATAGGGATATCCATGGCCTGGGGAATATTTCACCCAGAGCAATTTTATTTTACCTCTGTTAAAAAAAAACCAAAACAACACAAGAAAGCTTGAGGCAGGAAAGCTGCGTTTTCTTGTTATGGAAGACGTTTTGATCTCGTGATCAGCAGGCGAGGCAGCAGCCAGAGCATGGGGCTGTGTCTGCAACAGCGGCATCATTTAACTCTGACAATGTCTCACTGTGCCCTTCTCTGTTTTATTTCCTGTGGAGCCATCTCTGTGTTGCGGTGAGAGGTTTGTTTTACCCACAGCACAGCCAAGAGAAAAAAACAACCTCTGTGAACAGCAAGATGTGGGGGAAGGCAGGCAGTGGGGAACCCAGCTCAGCCTCATCTTCCCTCCTCAGGCCGTATCGTGGAGCAGTTGAGACCCTGCGCTTTCGAAGCAGTCTGCCTCTGAGTGCAAATCCTGCTTGGCTACTGCTGGAATCTGCTCACTGCCTTGGTAACCAGCCCTTCTCTGGCTTTTCATAAGCTCTCTAGATGTAGTGTGACAGTTATGTCAGGCAAAATTTTAGACTGGAACATCATTTGCAGTTTGCTAGAGATTTTCTGTAGGTTGGGGGTGGGTTTGTACAGGTGCTAGGCAAGGAAAAAGGGTGCCCTTCATACAGAGTTTTACACAGATCCTCTGGGATTAGAGGGGCCAGAGGTTTTTTGATGCGAGCATCCTTTCTTGTTGTCTGTTTGAGGCTTTTCTGTTCACAGGCAGATAAAAACTAGAGCTGTGCCTGCAGTCTGGGTTCTTGTATCCATTCTGCTTTTGGATTTGGTGAGGAGGCAATTCACATGAGGCAGCAGCACAGGGGCAATGGTCTCCTCCCAAGGAGAACAACGTGAGGCCAGGAGGCTGTCAAACACAGATGGCAGGAGATGCTGCTCGATATGATGGCATTTTGTTTGCAAGGAGGTAAAGATCAGGTAACACAAAGTCAAACCTTTGCAAAGTAGATGTGGAACAGTCAGGCTGCCTGTCCTTGGGAGGAAGCACCAAGGCCTGTAGTGACAGGACAAGGGACAATAATTTTAAACAGAAAGAGGGTAGATTTAGATTGGACGTAAGGAAAAAATTTTTTACAGTAAGGGTGGTGAGCCACTGGAACAGGTTGCCCAGAGAAACAGGTTGCCCCATCACTGGAAGTATTCAAGGTCAGGCTGGATGCGACTTTGAGCAACCTAATCTAGTGAAAGATGCCAGGGGAGTTGAACTGGGTGATCTTCAAAGGTCTCTTCCAACCCAAACCGTTCTGTGACTCTGTGGTTCTATGATTCAGAGGTGTGAGTGTCCAACACTTCTGGAAACGAGGCGTCAACTATTCACGTGTTCAGTGCTTCTTCAGAAATTACTTCTAACAAGAAGCTACAGTGGTATTTTCCTGTATGTTTGGTGTTTTTCACCATTTCAGTGTCGAAGAAACCAATCACTTCTCCAAAACGATTGCTGTTTGCATGTATCACTTTTACTTGCTAGTTGTGAATTCTTACCACAACACTGGATACTTTCAGTACCATCCATTCCCTATTTCCGAGGCCTTCTTTTCTTGTGTTTGCTCCTGAATCCATTGAGCACGTGGCAGATAACATGCTCACTAACTAGTTTTTTTCACACCCTGTTTCTTTCAGCTTGGTTGACTTTGATTGTGAAGCTGCTTGGGACATTTTGTGAAGAATGTCTCATAAAGGGACAGTGTTGGCACGTTGATTTCATTACAGTTGCCATATTTATGTTCTTGTCACGTCACACATTTTATTGCTGAGTTATACTGCATGTAGATGTCACTTTACAGACATGCAACACAGTACTTGCCCAAGAATTTGTTGTCTTTGGAGCTACAGACCTGTAACAATTATTAATTAGAGTAAGAGAATGGATTTTTTTCTTAGAGTGTAATTTTTACAGGGTCAACAGTTTTACAGGTTTACAGTTTTAACAAAACTGACTGGTAAACATCCGTGTTTATTTTTGGCGGGCAGCAGTTATAGCTGGTTATAATTTCAACCTTACCCTCTTCCCTTTCTCTTGCTTTGTTAACTTGCCTACTGTTACCTCTGCTTAATTTCATCCTTTTTTTTTCTTTACCCTCCCTTCTGCATTTTCCCGCTTTCCTATTGCAGCTTCCTGTTTCTCCTTCAGTTACAGCCTGTGGCCCTTTTCAAAAGCATAATTTGACCAACATAGAGTTAAAACAGAAAAATAAGAGTCCAGAATAGAGGTCTGGAGAGTAAGAGGCATGTGATGTGGATGGGGGGAGAAGAAGGCTGAAGATGACAAGGAGGCCTAATTGTCAGTGTAGAGGATAAGGCAATACTGTAGATTCAAGAGGCAGAGCAAGAAAGTGTCTGATACTGGCCAGAAATTTGGGGAAATGGATTGAGAAGGGATGAAGAGGGGAAATAGGATGATACTGAGCAAAATTTGCAAGGACTAGGCACAGGGAAAATGGAAGGTGCTCCAGAAGAGGCAAGCAGACCAAAAATCAATGTTTCTCTCCTTTCATCAATTTGAAATCAGTCCTACGAAACATACAAATAGAGAAGGAAAATTAGGGACATAATAAAAGCTGGTATACACCAAGCCCTGATGCTGCCGTCATCATGCTTGCCTTGTAGCTCTTATACTAATTCGTAGACTGAACAGCAAGACATAATAGTCTCTCCTCCTCGTCCCACCAAAGCCATGCAGAAGAACCAAAAAAAGAGCATTCTGGTTTCGTCCTTCCTTGCTTGAGGTATGTGAGTGCCTAAGTTAATGCAGAGATAGGTGAGGCTCTCTCTCTACAGAGGAGCAGATACCTGCAGTGAGGTCCCTGTCCACAGGAGCTGGAGGATAGGAGCTTCCGTTGTCCTGGTCCTGCTTTGGAAGAAAATGGTGGGAAGTTTCAGGACTGCTGCGTCAGTGCTTGGATAAGATACCATTATTAACCAAGCCTGTAGGCTCATAAAAAGAAAACAGCAGCATAATTCTGGCAAGGCTTTAGTAATGAATGCTCTTTTAATGATTTACTGATTGTATCTGATTATCTGCCTTTCTTTAACTTTACCAAGCACCAAAGCAATGCTCACCAGTCCATGCTTCTCTGCGCTGTACTTTTCTAACTTGAACTTTTCTGATTTCTAAAATAGCTTTATGTTTATCCCTCTGTCACGTCCCTGAAGTTCTAAAATGTGTTCAGTAGTTACATCTAGGGTGCAGAAAGATGCCTGGCCAATTTTTTCCAAAACACGTTAGTGCATGTTATCTGGTATTGCGTATTTGAAAACATGCATCATTAACATGAATGTTAGGATAAGAACTATCTCACTGTTGTCAGAAACCCTGAAAGTACCATTCTGCTGCTTTGCAGATGAAACCCAAAATACTAGTGAGTATTTCTGGTTATTTCACATCAGTATTGGCAACTTTATTATGTTTGTCTTGTTCTGAACCAGTGTCCTTGCTGTGGTTTAATTTAGTCATGATCATATTTTGAAACTTGTCTTTTGTTGTCCTTAACTTGTTTCAGCAAGTCTCATGTTCTGGTTTAGTCTAGAGAATCAAAGGAAAATGATAAAGAAATTTCCTTTATGTTAATTTTGTTTCTTTGCAGTCTCCTCTGTAACCCTTGTTCCCTTGCCAAGCATATGAGTGGCTGTGTGCTTTATTAGTTATTTAGTTGAAAACTTTTTAGGAAATGTTTCTGTATTACGATTATTGCTAATGAGCTGTATACTAAACAAAAGTTGTCTGTCTGTGGTCGTCTTGTCTGTTTTGAAATTATATTAAAAAAGGATATAATCAGACAGCTTAAGGACAGATTATAAAAACAGCTTGGCTTCTTTTAGGATGAACAGGTACTCCTGAGTGCTGAGCCCTTCAGCAAAATCTCTCCACAAAAGCAGGTCCCTAGATGGGAGCTGAACTCTTGAAAATCTGTTCCTTCAGGCTTTCTGTCCATCTGTTGCTCAGCTGGAACAATAGTCCAAGGCTGCCCTAATCTGGGGGCTGCAGCAGGAGAAACTTTGCCTGCAGTTGAATGCTCTTCCTCCAAATGATTTCTAATAAGAGATTTATTCCATCTATTATGCATTAGCTTATTTTGGGACGTGCCAGGGCCATTTAAAACACTGTAAGTTGCTGTGATGTCCACAAGAAGAAGATTACTGTGTGAGGTAAAATATCCCTGCGGCCAGCACTTGTCACGGTTGCTTAATGCTTAGCAGTCAGGCTGTGCTGAGCTGATGGGCTTAGAATTTCTATGCGGCATCCCTTGCCCAAAGCGGATGAGAATGACCCCTTTTGTCCTGTCTGTTATTATCAGGCAGCTTTGGAAAATGAGCACTGTTGAATGAAAAGAAAGCGGCAGATGACATTTTGTTTTCTGCGTGAGCTAGTGTATAGGTTCATTGTTTTGCAGAAACGGTTTTCAAGAAGATGTGCTAACATTGCTGCTATTTTAGCAGTAGTTCTCTCGTTCAAGGCTGAATGTAGATTTGTGGGAGCTGGGGTGTCCATTTATATTAGTGAGCTTTTTCCTTGTAAAATCCCATGGATGTATATTCTGATAGGTTTTTTTTTGGGTTACTGCAACATTCTTTTCCTGGAGCATAATCTTATTTCTATGAAAAAGAGATGGTCATGTTTTCAGAAAAGTAAGTTCTCAAAATTTTTGTCTGTGTATTGAGATTACACTTACTCTGAATAATGACACTCACTATTTTAACCAGTAGCAACCATGGCTTAGGGACTCCTGTCTGTCTTGAGCGCAATAGACATGCCCTTTGATTTAAGCTCTGTGTCACCAAGTGTTAGGTCCAGAGATCCAGTATTCCAAAATACAGCTATCACGCATACAGCTCTGGAAATCTTCCGACTTTGGAGTATCTCGGTCATCTCTGTCACTGTTTTCTACAGCTGACCAGAAAGCTTTTCTGCGTTATTGATGTGCCAGTGAGACATGGCAGCTGCCAGACGAGCGACCTCAGCATACTGTGTCGGTAAACAATAACACAATAATTGCTCTCACAAAAATGGATTAGGTTTGAAAGTGAGTGTCTTCTGCATACAGGGTTTTGTTGACACTTTCATGGGTGATTTGAGAATCGTTGGAGAGCCAGGAGTCTCAGCTGGATTTTCAAGTGTGCCAGCAGCCTGCCTAGGTGGATTCATATACCCCAACTTCTGATCATCTAGGTTTGGTCCATGTCAGTTAGGAGACTAGTCTTTATCTACAGTCACTTATGAGGCAGTTTGGCTCCTTTTGGACTCAGAGCAGAAGACTGTAGTGTTATTTGACTCATTCTCACAGCACTTCGTGTATAGAGGTCAGTGAGCTCAATTGAGTAAATAGGTATGGTTCCAGAAATCTCTTCAGCTTAACAAAGGATACGTCATCTTTAGGGCCAGTTTGATTTTTGTTAAGATTTTTAAAATTCACTAGAGCAATATTCCATGGTTCACTTGTTTCAGCAACGAAGAAATAGCAATGACACGGGTCGTCTTCTGCCAGCTGGCTGCAAGTAGTTTCAAAATGTCAGATACCAAGGTTGTGAGCGTGATGTATGAACAAGGTGCTAATGAAGTGCAGGGCTTCAGTACAGTAATACTTTGGGAGACTAATGTTCCTTCATTTCTGTCTTCCCGAAAGCCTTTGCATCCCTGCACCACCTTACTGCACCCTAGCACATCGTGATCATTGAATTAATATCCTTGCAACTTCTCTGCATGCCTACCAGCACGTGGCTTCAGGATCACCTCAGTTCCAGCTTGAAGTCACTGGTCCCCTGCTCATGGGGACATGGCAGGAATATATGGGGAGGTGATGAGGGGGCAGGCAGCCGCACACTTGGGCCAGCTGAAGCTGATTGAGAAACCAGGACCTCAGACAGGCTCTGAAACTTCTTACACACCCATTCTCATCCGTTAACCTCTGCTCAGCAGTGCACAGCCTGGACTGGCACAGCTAAATACAGAACCGTGGGAATCCTGTTTCCCAGCTAGGGACTGACCTCAATGGAGTCCCTGTATGGATATGCTGGAATTACTTGGCAGTCCAACTGTGGCTTCCTTAGAAGGGTGGTGAGGGGAAGCAACTTGAAGGCAGAAAAACAACTTCTTCATGTTCCTACTGGTAGCAGTCAAGCCCTGCGGGTTTGGCCCCGTGCCCTGTAACTGCCAGTTGAGTCCCCCTGGCAAAACTGAGAGCGAGCCAGCGTAAGTGGACTGGTTTGATGGTTAGACTAAACAGAGAGTTACTATCAGGAACTTTCAGTTCAATTAATTTTGTTTTACATGGCTGTTCTTTATGACACTTTTCATGGTTCGCTTCCCTTTCCTCAGTATTTCCCACCATTCTGATACTCTTTGCTGCAAGTACTTCATCTGACTATTAGTAAACTCCTTGTTAACTTCACTGGGGTGGAGGGCTGTTGCTTGGAAATGTATTGGCTCATGTATATAGGTACCTGTGGCATAACAGGCTCTTATGCATCACAGGGGAGTTGTAACTCTGGATGGACAAGGGGTCTTGTCAAAGACTTTTTGTCACTCTGTAGGTTGGCAAATCCTGATCCATATTGTCATTCACTTCTCAAAGAATACATTGCAAGGCATGAATTGTGCAAATATCAGTTGCTCCTTCCCCAGTAGATTGGATTTATTTGTGTCTACTAATTCTATTTTTAATCAATTTGTCAGCTCTGAAAGACTCAGTCCTACTGTTCTTCTGGTTTTGTTGTTAAGTATAATGGCTCTCATTTTTTACCTTTTCCTTTAATACTTATGTTCATTGAGTGATAGATTTCATATCACAGTTAATAAAGCAATGAATTTGAGTTTCTGTAGCAATCCTGACTGAAAGCTGTCTGGCTTGTACATATCATAACTTTAAATTTTGTCAGGTTTTGGAAGAAGGCTTTTTTACAAATGCTTCAGTTTGAGGCAGTTCCTTGGCGCTCACCTTTCAAAAGTAGCTCAAATTCAGAAGTCACTTGAGGCATATCCATAATGAATATAAATGCGGAAAAAAGAAAGCCATGGAAGATTCTGCTGCTTAAAAAAGAAGGTTTGTATCATAAACAGTTCAGCAAATTAGTTGCTGACAACTGCAGATAGCTTTAGTGTATTGAATAAGGTATATTTCCAAATAAGTTTCTATTTAAGTTCTGCATGGGGCTTGCTCTTAGGCCTCTAACGTGCAGCATTTCCTGTTGCTAAGAGAAGAAGTGGTGGTAGCAAGGTAATATCATTCATGAGTTCTATTTTGGTGATAATCAACTTGTGAAAATAACTGGAAGTAACTGGACTCCGCTCTTTTGTGTGCAGCTGTAATCGGAAGAAGATTTTACAAGATTCTTTAATGTAGCTGGAATGTATGTGTAATCTTTTGACCTCGTTCTTAGTTTTTGATGACTGTGGTATGTTAAGTGCTGATAATTGGGTTTGCTCTAGGCTGAAAGCTGACCTGCTCTCTGCAAAGGAGAAGATCAGATCTTCTGTTGTAAGAGGCACTCAAAGCAGCTACCTCAGAAATTACAAGGCAGTAACTGCTAAGAGCAAGGATCTCTGAAATACGGCAATTTCTTGGAGAGGAGATGCTCTCTTCAGGAATGCTTCTTTTTCAGCTTAGTTTGAATTTGACTTTTCACCAGAGGTTTTTGTCCTGTTCTCTGAGTTTTCTTTTTTATGCCGTCTGGTTTGCCTCAGAACTCAAGCTGCCCTACTGTGAAAGTTGCCTTGTAGCTTCAGCTAGTGGAACATGGCTCCTAGGTATGAGAGCAAGAGGCACATGCTTTTCACTGTGTTCTTGGGAGTCAGCTCTCCCTGTTTAAGCCGTGTGCAAATGAGGCATCTAATCCAAATTAGTTTTTAGCTTCCTTCTCCAGCCAGTGGGGAGAGGAGGAGATCTTCAGAGATTTGTTGCATCCAAATATCAGTGTTCAAAATAGATGGGATTAGTTGTCCTATGGAGATGTATGTCTATTTCCACTGAGTAGCAAAGAAGCCTAAAAATTAACTTTGTCTCACTGTCAAATTTTTAGAAGACTAATTTTAGAGGAAGTTAATCCTGTCCTTGGTTCAAAAAAGTACTGAGTGACATTTGTAAATTTTGCAAATAGCAGTCTGTCCAACTAATTATCTTCCAGTCCTTGCTTGATTTAACTTAAATATGATGTAGTCTTCATATCATGTCTCCTCTGGGAAAGATGAGGGGAGTGTCTAACACCTTTATGAAAGGAGTATGCAGTAGTTAAAACCGGCAGCAGGCACTGGCAAGAAAATGGAGCCAAAGGGATGTTTTAAAGACCTGTCCGAAGGGATCAGTGCAATGATCCGACCTGCACTTTGTTTTTCAAACCATCCCTTTTCTGTCTGTCTATAGCAGTGTTGCTAGAACTGCTCTTCTTATTTTAAGCTTTGTGTGTGGGAGGAGTAAATCTGTTTAAAACAAATGTGATTGAGTGGTAGTTTGCACAGTACAGTGTTGTCAGCCCTGCTCTTCCAGTTCCCATTGCGTTCCTTGGTAGTTCTTAAGAATACAAAACCTGAGTACCATTAGAGTATGTCAGACCAGCAGTCCCTCCAGCTCAGTGTCCTGTTCCTGCCAGCCACTAACAGGTGCAAGTGTACCTGTCTCTAATCATTTCCCAGCCACCACCTATTTTCAACTTAGCAGACTTCCTAGCCGTAAATCTTTCTTGTTAAATGAAGAACTGCAGCTGACTTTCTTGTCTCTTATGTTTTAGAACTAAAAAAACAAAGAAGGCATCTGCTCCTCCAACCAAGGAAGAGAAACTCAAATTAACCATTTTTGAAGATGAAGAAGATCCTGATGAAGGACTGTTTGGCCCAGAAAAAGATTTCTTATTGATTGATCCCAGGAAGAAGATGAAAGAGAGTAATTCTGTTCTATACTTGTATATACACAGATTGTTTTATCTAAAGCATGTATATAACTGAGCTTTTAAAATGTGGTGATACAGAGTATACAGGCTAAATAATGACTTGGGAATGTGAAGGCATAAATCTTCAACTGGGGCAGAATCATCTAGAATCATTCAGAAAGAATAAAGAAGACCTGTAGTTCCCATGGCTGTTCACTGTTGACATTGTGGGTTTGGATATTACAGGGCTGTTGGAGCTGGCTGTCCCACAGTCACTCATGCAACACTAACAAGAGTAATGTCACCTACTTTGGAGTGCAAGAAGAAAGCAGATTTACCAGATCCTGAGAGTGCAGAGTATTGCTGTACTTTGTGGATTGGAAGTTCTTGTAAAAAAAGAATTGTCTACATGATCTGTCTTTTCAGCTCAGTAGCCAGATTTACTAGCTAGTGTTAATGCAGGTGTTGTGTTATGTAGCATGATTAAACTACATAATTTTCTGGTTCCACTTTCTAGATCTGAAATTATTTGAAGATCCAGACCTTGGTGGGGTGGTAAGACTGGGTGACTCACTACTGCTGCCAGCTGCCTGTAAGAACAGGGAGCATGTGCTGAACACGGGTCCTGAGGAGGACACTGAGGAACTGCTGAGGTACACATCTCAAATCTGTGGTGCGGGTTGCAGGTGATCTCGGGCAGTATTTAGACCTTAAAAGAGATGAATTTGAGAGCAAAGATTAAAGACTTTGAATGCTAACTGTGAATCAATACTTCTGCTTACAAGTAAAAGGTAAGATATGTGTCATTGAACTTGGAAATCAAACACATTAAAAAGGAAATTAGCAAGACCCTGTAAGAAAGGTAGGGTGCAAGGTATTCTCCTGTGACTCCAAAGGAAGGGTCCTGAAGGCCCAGGCCATGCCGTCTAGTCCCCGTTTTCTAACATGACACTTCCACTTTCTGCAAGTGATCCACAGGGGATGAAAACTGACCTCCGTTATGAAAAGTGACAAACAAAGCCCAGAAGCAAAGAGGAATTCAGCTTCAGTGAGCTGAAATGGGGCGCTCTTGCCACAAGAGGAGTGATTTTCTGCTGGTGGCTCACAGACCTCCATGCCCACTTCCTGGAGGAATCCTGAGCACACCTCCACAGCTGTAAAGGACTCTCATTAATCACCCTGCATTTAATTTTTAATCTAATGGAAAGGAGGGCCAGAGCTCACAGTTACAGGAAGGAATAATGTACTTGCTCTTACACTTACCTGCCACCTTGTTAGTGTAGCGCTGGAACATCTCATCACTTAATGTGTTTTATTCCTGACATCTCTCCCAGAAGGCGAGTTTGCCTGCACTGGTAATGCTTAAGAGATAAAGCCAGGGAGCCAGTGCCCAGAGACCAGCATCACCAGGGAATCTGTGCTGCACCAAAGAGCCAGATTCATGCCTTCTGGATCTCAGGCTGGAGTCTGAATGATGAGGCCAACCTGCTTCCAGTGGTAATCCTTGCCAGCCAGCTCCTGTTAGGATGTATGATTTCCACAGCACGTACTAAACCCAGGAGAGAGAATCTGTGTGTGGTTTCAAACATCTTCTGAAGCAGGTAGTTTTGCAGCTATTGCTTTCTATGCATGCAAAAGTGCTAGCTATTGCAGCAGTAATACCTAACAATTTGAACAGAGGTTAAATTGGGTTGTGTGCTATCTCACATTACATCCTGACAGCCCACGTGATGTTGATAGAAGCTGATGAGGCAGGACATGACCAGATTTAGTACTGTAGTATAGTGGGAGCAATACTTTTGCATTTGCTTTCTCCTCTGCTAGCAATCTCAGCATATAGTGCTTGATCCAGATTGTTCATGTGGCTAGAAGAGAAGTGCCTGTTTCAATGCAGTCCTTGCATTATTATCCACTAGTGGAGAGAGCTTCTCCATCTGTCGTGTTAATGTCCTTTGGATTATATGTTTTCTCTTCCTCTGTGGCAGAGAAAGGTCTCTGAAGTCTGCTCCGAGACCAATAGACCATGCTTTTAGATCAGTTTGGGGTCATCAGTGTTAGCAGCACACCCAGGTGGTAGTGGAAACCCATGGGAAAAGATTCTGTTTCTTTTAAATTCCAGTAGTTTTCGTTTATTCTTGAATTGCCCCAGTACTTTCAGTAGCTGACAAGTCATCAAGATCCAGTTGGAAATGAATGCACGTAATGAAGCAGAAAATCATGCCAGCATTCCAATGGGAAGGTTGCTACAGGAATCCAGAGGCAACTCCTGGCTGTGCAAGAGGTATAGGCAGATAAGCCAGGACCTGTTGACCTGTTCGGGTGCCTAACACCCTCTGAAATCCGCCGGATAAACCTAGTTCACAGTGTTATCTGCACATCATAGAGAGCTGGTGGACTGAACTGCAAGGCTACTGGGGGTAAAGGAGAAGCTGTTAAAGGAGGGAAGAGTAGAGGCAGTGCTATTTTATCCTAGTAGAATGTTTCACCTCGCCTGTATATAAATTCATTGCAGTCACCTGAAATCCTGTAGCTGAACTTTCTAAAGTGGTAATGAACAGTGCACTTTGTTTTCTGTTTAGCCAGAAGCCTTAGCAGAACTGTCAAGTCTAATACAGAGACAACATTTGAATCATCTTCCACCTTCCCTTACCACTAGACTGGTGTCACATGTTCTTGCAGGGCAGTGCCGCAGTCTCTTTTCCATGCGGTGACCCTTTACAGTGAAAAGAAGTGTTCAATGTGAGTTGAACCTTGCAATCTCTCTGGCATGGGGCTTGAGCGTATGTTGAGGCCTAAGAATAAATCTTGCCTTTGCCCTGTAGATGTCAGCAATCCCTCTCCCCTCCCAAAGGGGACTGAAGAAATCTCTCCCCAGCCCTCAGATCAAAGTGGGAGCTGTGATGACCCATTCCTCCAGTGGGCTAGAGCTGGGTAAGCTACTAGAGGAAAACTGGCAGGCGTCTTGGTCTGTTGGACATACTCTGTTACACTATACAGAAAATTTGCCTGGACACATTTTATCAAGACGTCAGGCTGCCCTGAGCTATGATGCACCAGCAGGTCTGTGGTAGGTCCAGAAACCTAGACATGTTCGCTGTACACAGATGGATTAGCTGAATAATGTAGATGTGGTAGCTCTTGACTTATATAGAGTACATTTGCATGTACCACATGGTCTGCTCACATGCATGTGGTAGATCCGAGAAGGGTCTGGCTTACTGGGAAATGTACTTTCCAGTGAATCATGGGCAAAGATAGGAGAGCAATGCGTAAAGCAGAGGAAGGCAGAACCTTCTTCCAAAGGGGAGATGGGAAAAAGATGATGTTCAGAGCAGAACACAGGAGCAAGCAGGACCTTCGTGATCTTTATGGTACCTGAGTGGTTGTAGCAGCAGTAGCACTACAGCCCTGTCAGCACAGAAGTGAATCCCCAGCAGTGACTTGTAATTCTAGAGGAAGAGACTGTTATGGAGACAAAGGAGTCTGCAAAAGGTGCGTGGGCTGTGCTTGTCACAACATGCGGGAGAAAAGAATATGATAAATGTTCTCATTGCAAACTGAAGACTGTGCTCTCTGTGGATACCTGCTCAAATGAAATGAGAATTACTATTTTAAATAGGATCACCTGCTTTGCATTAACAAATGTCGAGCTTTGAGAAGAGCCAATTGCTTTGAAAATGTAATGAAAGATTTCTTTTTGTGGCAATAAGACCCATGTCCGTTAAAACAAATACCTTCCCTCTTCCTGTTCATTGACCAGCCTTTTACTGGTTACTAATTTCTTGGCCTACCAACAAATAGTAAGTGATGGTGATGGAGAAACTAGGTGAGCTACCTCACTCGAACCACTGGCATTGTAGATGCGGGCATGCTTTCCTGCCACTACGTCTGCTGTAAAACATCAGTGAGGTGCCTGTAGAGCACTGTGCTTTCATGTCCATCCACAACTTAGGGCCACAAAGATAATCCAAGGGCTGGAGCACCTCTCCTGTGACGAAAGGCTGAGAGAGTTGGAGCTGTTCAGCCTGGAGGAGGGAATGCTGCAGGGAGACCTTATTGCGGCCTTTCAGTACCTGAAGGGGCCTATAGGAAAGATGGGGAAAATCTTTTCAGCAGGGCCTGTTGTGACAGGACAAGGGGCAATGGCTTTAAACTAAGGGAGGGTAGATTTAGACTAGATATAAGGAAGAAATTTTTTACCATGAGGGTGATGAAACACTGGAACAGGTTGCCCAGAAAGGTAGTGGAGGCCCCATCCCTGGAAACGTTCAAGGCCAGGTTGGACGGGGCTCTGAGCAACCTGGTCTAGTTGAAGTTATCCCTGCTCACTGCAGGGGGTTTGGGTTAGGTCACCTCTAAAGGTCCCTTCCAACCCAAGGCATTCTATGATTCTGACTTGTGGAAAAGAGATAAATTGCTGTGGTAGGAACAAGCAAGATCAAGTCCAATCATGTTGCCTTCAGGAAAAAAGGAGCATGTCATGCTCTTCCTTCATGGGATGTGGTTTGAGAAAGGGAGGGATAGGTAACCAACTCTTTTTGGCTTATCTCTTCACCACAGGGATACGGAGGAACTCAGGCTTTTCTGAGGAGTCCTGGGTCCCATTGCTTTTGACTCTTCCAAGGTGCAAGGTGACCAGCTGCAGTGAGATGAAAGGGTAGCTGATCAACCCTTTCCCAGATGTTAAAAGAATTATCTTTGGGAATGGATTTAGGACGAGGATTCTCTTTTCTCCTGTCATTTTCCTGGGTCACGTCATACCATATAGAGATTCATTCTGGATGCATTTGGCTATTTACCTCCACTCTCAAAGGTCCTCTTCAGGTCTGATTTCCATTTAAGCTAGAGACAGAAATCAGCTTCCACAGAAATTAGTATCCTCATGGATTCTCATGCCGTCTTATTTTCTCATGTCCGTACACCCAGTGGCCGCAGATGTGCAAATTAAGTTTCCATGCAGCAGGACTGCAGTCGACCTCTTCTGCCTCATTAATCTAAATTGTGCTTGCCTCATGTGATGGATCAGGTGTTTGTGGAAAACCAATGCTAGAACTGATCCTGTGAATGTTGCAACAGCTCTGTGGGCCCACGGAATTACACAAATTATCACACATCCTAGCCTGAAATAATCACAGCAGTTGTCTGAGCAGCTTTTTAGGAGAGATTTAATTAACTTCACCTTTGATAATGAAAAGGGAGTTGAACTGGAAGGAAGCAGCTGTCAGTGTAAGATTTGTCTTTTTCCAGTGCTGAGAACAGTGCCAGCAGCAGGATCCCAGTTCTGCTGCGCTGTGATGGTAGACCTGGTTTGTTCTTTCTTAGGATTATGCTGATCTAAGCCTGCTGTTGTTGAAAGGGACCATCCAGCTCTTTTTGCTACAGCCGCAGCATCCTGCCTGTGCCCTTAAAGGAAGATTTTGTCTGTATTTACAGGTTGGTCTGTATTTACAGCTGTGAACTGTGCCATCGTGATGGAAGTGATGACCCTCTCAGGACCATTACATTGTTATTGTGAAACCGCATCCTAACAACGGCCATTTCTAAACGCCGTTCAGTCTATACAGTTTCCTGAGCAGGTTTGTTAGCTTCAGGTTTGCCAAGGAACTGTTGCCACCTTTGACATGGAAAAAGTTTGTATGTTCTTCATTCAGCACGCCGTTAGCAGATGCTGAATTGAGAGAGCAACACTTACATATTCGGACTAGCCAGGAGTCGTATGGGACACCACCTCCAGCACCACATGATGAGAAATGCTTTCTTGGTGTCCTGAGGATGTGAGAGCAGCACCATAGTTGGGAGAAGAGCTTTGAGAAACTGCAGAGGGTTTAAATCTAGATCCTTTGGGCAGAGGGTTGTTTGGGTGATGGGCAAGTGGTAGAGGGGGTTAAAATAACCGAGTCAGAATTTCCTGACCTTGATTTGGCTGCAGTAGCTCTCACTAGACAAATAAATTCTTCTTTTCTTGATGGTTTTTGGTGGATTTTCTTTGCTGCCCAAGAGCACTTTGCATGATGGTTTTCAAGCATTTACTTTGTTCATTTCTTTTTTTTCTGTGATGTATAGGGATGCTATTTACAAACAGTGAAAGAGCTACAAAGTAAACTTGGCCAAAAGAATAGAAAGGCTTTTGCCAGACAGGAATCATAAATTCTTGCCCTGCCCCTAGGAACATGTATGGGTTGTACAGAATAATGCAGAGAGGTAACCTAAAGTCCTAGTCCTTCCTAGTGTAGCAAGAGATGGTTTTGCTAGGCTGAAGAGTCACCAGATTTCAACCGTCTTACCCCAGGTTGCTTGCATTTGTGACACCCGTCTTCAGCTGGGGGGTAAAAGCTGCCTGCTCCCCCCCACCCATGTCTTTGCCTAGTGACTGGGGAACTTTCTAGAGAAGCTGGAGACGGAGGTTTGAACATCTTCAGCTGAGGAAAAAAGGAACCAGCTCTCTGGTTCAGACTGTAAAAATCGAATTGTCTCATTTCCTGGGTGAGTGATCTAACCAGTAGGCTGTTTTCCTCAGAGGGCTTCTTGGGAGCCTGTGCATGTAGGACTTACCTGCACTAATGAGCCTATTCTCTGGCCCTCAGCCATGCAGCACCATGGCTGCACACATGCTGTTAGACTCTCTCCAGCTCCAGAACAAAGTGACTGCATGCAGCTGCCTGCTGGGAACGGTCCCTGTCCCACACCAGCTCCAAGGTGTGCCTAGGAGTTTTTTGGAAGAGGGCTAATCTGTCCCAGACCAAAGCTGTGCCAGTGGTTCTTGCAGCATTTCAACAGTACAGACTCTCACGTTCCACTGTCCAGACATATTTCCTGGCACTGGTTAACGTACCAATATGAACTTACCTGAAATGGATTGCAGGGGAAAGCAGGAGCCGGAGGGGAGATACCTCCTATGCAGCCCACTGTGCTTTGTGCTCTTGTGGTTAACTCCAGCCTGTGTTATTTCCATAGGCCTTGTTAGACATCACACTCTCTCTCTACTGACCATAGCAGAAGTGATGGTCAGCAGATGCTTCGAAGCCTCCTGCCTATTTTGGGGCACCAGTCTTTTCCCAAGACATATGTATGATACTACAGCTGTCCCCAAGGCTTCACTAGGTATCTCTCGTACTTGGAATTAACATCAGACAAAATAAAGACACCGATAATAAGATAGGGAAAGATAAAAGTCTGTTCTGCAATAACTGCTGTGAGTTGCATAACCTAGCTTCAAGCATGATCCTTTTGGATAGTTTAGCAAATTATGGGAGTTTTTATCTCTTGCTTTCAGTACAGATTCTCCTCATTAGAGCATTCCTAGCAAGCAGAGGTCACTGTCCCCATCATGCTAGATGCTGTACACGCACATAGTCATTCCTGTCCTAAAGATCTTGTCCGGATAGACAGGACAGAGTTCAGAGAAGCAGCATCTAAAGTGTTGATGTTCTGATGGCAGCTGCGTCTGTCTCCGAGTCAGAACTTGTACAGTCTCTTGAAGTCCACATGCTAGCAGCCACATCACAGGGCTTTGTGACAGCCTTTCTTCAGTAACGGTTTTGATTGCTTTCTCTGTCTGGAAACAATGAGATTCCGTGAATCAGCACAACAGTATGGCAGGAATTTTAAACAATGTGGCACTGCTTTTCCATTACAGAAAAAGAAAGAAAGTAATTAGAGAATGATTAATTACATGGATTCTGTGCCTGATTGTCCATAAAAAGATGGGGGATGGGGGTGGGAAGGTTCTTCCTTTAATCTCCTTGTTATTTCAGAACAGTTGCTTGATTTTTTTTTCTTCCTCCTCCTGGCCTGGAGTTAAATATGGTGGTAGTTATGCACTGTAACAATTAATTTTCTTCTCAAGAAATAGAAGTCCTTGTTTCTATCTGTGCCTGAGGCATTTTGCATTTTACCTCTTTAGTTTTCCAAAGACAGTTGTGTCTCACATGATCACATGGCAGTGGATCAAACAATTTGCCTATCACTGCAGCACTGAAAAGCAGGTTTTGAGACAAAGACCTCATATTATCTGCTGTGTTCTCTGTAAAAGGCTTCTGTCTAACCAAGGTCTTTAAAAAATTCAGGATGAAAAAAGGTGATTTACGTGATCAGCTTCCAGACTTTGAAAAATCCTGTCCTGCAGAATTTTTGGCCTAAAAGTACACTATCAAAAAAACCCCACCACCACTCACAAAAATAGCCACACAACCTACTGGACTGCATCTTTTGTGGTTATTTTATGACTCTACTGAACGGTTCTGTTCCTGTGATTAGCACAGAAATTAATAGAGCCACACAGGAGTAGAGAATTCAGGAAGCTGTACCATCTGATCAGGTTAATGATCTGCATGTACTGCTGCCCCTGCTGGGCAGTGCACCTAGTCCTCAGGCTTGCTCCATATGATCTGTACATAGAAGTACAGATCATTCATCTGGTTATTATGGTTTCTGTTATTTATGACCAAAACTTTATGACATGGACACTGATTCATTCAGTATTTATTTATGCCAAGGAGGGAGGCATCAGATCAGCTAAAGAAAACTAGACTTCAGAAATACCAGCCCTAACATGTTTTGCTTATTACACAGCAAAGAGAATAAGAACATGTCTTGGCAATGTGATCACAGGTGTGATACCTCTTGGATATCAGAGTTTGAAGCAAACAAAGATGTCTGGGTTTAAATTAAGTGAATTTCTTCTATGTAGATGAGGAATTCAGAAGGAAGGAATACACCGAGAAGGTGTTTTGTAAGTTAGGTGGGGTATGTCACCCACAGGGAATCACAGAAACTAAGACACATCAGAAATCTTACTATCTAAATAAAAGAGAATATAATCTCCAGAATTGCTTGGGGCATGAAATTTCAGGTAACAGCAGGAGCTGCCTGCTGGAATACAAAGTCCACAAGGTGGAGTTCAAGGTGCAGAGCTTTGAGACAGTGCCCCAGTTCTGTCCATCGATTGATCTGTTTTGGTATTTTCTAGTTTTAGATATTAGTGTTCAGGCAGTTGATTTTACAAGATTAGACTTGGTTAAACCTGAACCTTTTTAGATTCCCTCTGGGAGTCAAAAAAGGATCAGACTTCAAGAATGGTTTTATCTTAAAGGCTTCTGACTATATAGCAGAAAATTCAGGCTAATCCTTTTTCACTGTATGGCCAAATTCATGGTAGATGTAGTTTGTTTCAGCCTGGACAGTGCAGTCATGAGTTCCTCACAGCTTTTAATAAGGGTGAATGCAAAAAAGAAACCCTTGAAATTGTGCAATTTTTCTTAACAGTAGTGGAATCCTTAGCTGAGGGTGCTGGAGATGTTTAAGTTGAGAAGCGCTGCTGTTGAGTGTTCTCAGGGTGTCTGAGCATTAAAATCTTCATGACTGAGCATTCTTCAGTGAAGATGGTAACATCTTCTTTCATCCAGCTGCTCTAAGCCTGCGCCACGCAGTTTTTGGTCACAGTTTTGGTGCGAGGACGAAGCCACTCTGAGTTTGGCTTCTGAAAAGAACGATAAGCGATGCTGAGCTAGTGCAAAGTAAACAGTTTGATTTTAGAGTCCAGCTTCTTCAAGCTGTTCCCTTGCAACAGCTTCTCATGAGGGAAACCGTTAGATTGTCCAGTTTCTAATGATTGAGCATGGGGGGATGGGGATGAAGAGGAAGCAGAGCAGAATGTGAAAAATTTTACTACCCCATGAAAATTTATGAGCTCTTGAGGAAACAAACCATCCTGTCACAGATCAAAACCATTTTTTTTCCCCAGACTAAAACCAAGTTGTTTTTATTTTGATAATTGCAAATTGCTTTTAATTTAGACATTTGAAAACCTGCTGTAAAAGTAATTAACTTGCATGGTGAACTGAAAAATCACATTATAAAAAGACAGTTCTTACTTTGGTAACACTGAAACTTTCATGGAAAGCTCTTCCTGAAAGAGAAATTCATTGAAGTTGATCCTTTGCTAAGGAAAATTTTATTTTGCAATATTCCATTTTCTTACAAAACATAAAGCAGTTCAGAAATTCCCCAAACGTTACTGATTTTTTGTTCTCATTCCAGAGTTGAAGATGATTTAGAGAAACTCTTGAAAGTAGCCTCCAAACCAAAAGCTAAGGTACCATCAAAACCACCGTTGCCTCAGAAGCCACCAGTTGTCCCCAGGAACACTAATTCATCTCGACTGGCAAAGCCAAAGGAAAGCAGCATTCAGACAATGAATGAAGTGGACATTCTCCAGTATATCCAGGAAAATGAATCTATCAACAACCAAGATACAAGTCTTTTTTGAACATTCATATTTTTTAAATCTCATGACGCCTTCTTGGCCCAGTCTCCCAGTGAGCTCAAGTGATGGTAGCAAGAATTGACCAGATCTCTTTCTGTACCGTCATACAGAGAGCAGCAAGTTTGACTGGCAGAGGCTTGACACGATACATTTAAAACAACGCCATTGTGGTATAATGTTGCCTTAGATTTTCAGGGGTTTACAAGGAATGTGGACAAGGGCATAACATTACATATTGTCTACTACTATTTTAGTATCAACATAGTACAGTTTTGGCCAGTTTAGTCCTGATTGAAAATGGTAAGTGTGTTGCACACATGGCATCTCTGAGTAGTGTGCAACAAATGGTCTGAGGCAGGACAGGATGCTGTTCCTGCCATTTTAGACAGCGTATTTCAACTCACTGAAAAGGTAGTTTTCCTTTTATCCTGCGCATTTTTGTAGCAGCCCTTTCCTCCCTGGCTGGTATTTCACTAATTATAACCAGGAACTGTTAAGTATGGGTAACAGTTCCCCTGTAGTTCAGAGAAACACTGAAATCCCAGCTAAGCCTGACAATCTGATGCCTTTGTTGCTGCGCAGATGCGAACTTGTGCAAGAACTTGTAGGACTGCGAGGACTAGACGCTATGCATCTCTGGCCCCTGGGGAGAATAGCAAATGACTGAAGATGGCTAAGAATGCAGCTCCAGACATACACGGAGGTTGCAGGGTGTTGGAGATTTGGATGCTGTAGGCCTGTTGGGAACCTACTCGAGATTCACAAGAGCTATTTTTTTCCAGCCAAGTCTTCCTGGGCTTCTACTGTAGTTAGTGGAGAGAAAGAGATTTCTCCAGGAGGTGACTCAGTGCAGGTGTCCTAATGGAGGAGCTCTGAATTGCTTTCTGGAGTGACTCTCTCTTTCTCCTTCCCTTCTCCCAGAACTTAAAGAAGAAGCCATGGTGATTAATTCCCCTAAGCTAAAATGAGTTTTGTTCATTACTATGGCAATGGTTAAAACAAGGGAAGACTAACTTGGGATTATCCAGAGGAAAAAATAGGAAGAAAATACACTGGAGAAATTTTAATATGCAGGAAAAGAAAAACGTGGTAGAACGGGCATCCCAGACACACCCCATTCTTCCCCGGCTCAGGCACTCTGATTGAACATGCTGAATTTACATCTAATGTGGGCTGATACCTGCTGTCGTGTGGAAGGAGATTCCTGAACTCATTCCACGTGTGTTCTATCCAAATGTTAAGACAAGCTCCCCAGAGGGAAAATATTAATATATTGAAGCCATATCACTATCCCCAAATTTGCCTTTCTAATATAGAACAAAATAAATAGAAAACATTATATTTTTAATAATGGAAGTTATCTCTATTAGTATTTCCTTTGTAAGCCAATGGAAAATATGATAAAGGTATTTTGGTTTAATGGACAGATGAAACTTAACCATTGGCTCTTGTGTATGTACAGTATATTTCAGTATAATAAAACATTTTGCTAACCTGCAGGTGTTATTGTTTTTCTCTAGGTTGTACAGTAGCAGCAAATCGGAGTTGAAGGATGGGTTCCATTTAACACCTAAGGAGCGTTATGTGGTGTTAAAGTGCGCACTCAGCTAAAACCCAGTGTAAAGAAGTATGAAACCGAGAATGTAGCTGTGCTCATATTTCGTTTTAGAGCAGCCAAAGGTAAAACTACATATGGGCAAAGGTAGTACGTGATCCTTTCTGCTGTCACAGTGTCCTGGTGCAATTAGGAAGCTTGTTTATCCCATTCTGCAAGAGGGGAAAGAAGCACTGAGGAGAAAGTGAATGACTTGCCAGAGAGCAGGCAGAGAAGAGCAGGCAGGAGAAATGAATTCATGACAGCTTTTCTGTGGCACTACCTGGTCTCGTGAACAACTGCTATATATTTAACTGAGGGTTGAGGAATCTTGATCTTTGCTTTGTTCAGCACTGTTCGGGGAGGCTACTTGTGTTTCTGTGTTCTTGGCTTACAGCCCATCACACAGCTTGAACACTGCCAAAACTGCCATGTTAAGGGCCATGGATTTCATGATCTTCACCCTTAGTACAGAATCAACAAAATAAAAGGATTGAGATTTCTTCAAGTAAATTAGAGAAATCATAAAAGAACAGAGGTGGCAGGGGCCTAGGAAGACCAGTTTGTCCACCATCCTGCCCTAAACAGGTACACTGGCCTGTGTCCTGCTGGTGACACATCTTACTGGCCAGGACAAGTTGTTACTGGTGTGAGGTTACAACTGGAAGAGTAAGCAGATGGCAGAGCAGTTGGAGTTCATGGCTGAACACAGTTAGGCTGGAGAGATACCTGAGCATAGGCACTGGATTAGTCTTGCAGCAGCAGTAGTTATGCCTGTGTTATCTCGACATTATTCTAACCTGTCCTTAGAAGTTTGTCTGAGTGGAGAGCACCGCTGGAGATGTCATAGCCTCCCTGGGTGTGCCGTTACAATTCTTTGCCATCCTAGTAAAATGTTTTCCTACAGTTTGACATAACTGTTGCTGCCTGCAGCTTAAGCTCGTTACTTCTAATTCTCATCACCACAGAAAGAGAACAAAGAATATTCCTTTCGGTCTCGTTTCTAGACTGAACAACTCAGCCCAGTGATGGTAAGACGGGTCAGGACATCACTGTGGTACCAGCTTCCCACAGCTTGGTGTGCTCTAGATGAATGTTGTCATCTTGCATTAGATTTCTCCCCTGTTTTTAGAAGAATTGCTGCATATCTGCATACCAATTTACCAGGAGCAATAAAGGATGCCAGCATCCCACACCCTTTCATTAACACCGCTTGGTGCAGTGACACAATGTGCAGCCTTTGTTCCCGCTGGGACTATGTTCCTCTCTCACCGTTCCGCCTAGCAGTGTCATCTTGTCTGCATTCCACCACCTCTAAGCTCCACTGTGAAATGGCTCATGCTTTTGCAAAGCAGTGGGAGGCTAGATATTATATATTACCATCATAACCATGGGAACCAGTAATACTGATGTAATGACAGTATAGCTGTACCCGTTTTGACTGGCCAATGAATACTTTTCCCCCAACCCTCCCTAAAATTGTCAAATTACCTAAACAATAAAGGAAAGGAAGAGCTGTTAATTGTTTCCTGTGCTAGATTTTTAAGATGATTTTAAGGTCAATGTTTTGCTTCAGAAAAAATCTGTCTTTCCTGTCAAGGAACTAACATTAAAGGATCCTTCATAAATCCCAGTGTTACGCATTTGTTTTACAATGCAAATGTCTAGCTGCAGTAATATTTATAGGCACTTAGAGGTGAGTTACAGTCCTTGAATAAATTATGTATAATGAATCATTATTATACCAGAGAAGAATGTCAGAAAAATGTAGCCCAGAAAAATTGAACATATTATTTGAAATGACATAGGGAAATCACACCACATACTTTGCATCCTGCCAGACCAGAACTTTCTTTTTTTTTTTCATACATCACTTCTAGTAGCAGCTATTTTACTAGCCTGCTCTTGACAACTCTTGAAATTCAATTATGGACGCTAATGTAGTTCTTGGCTGACAGGCATCACCTTTCACCGTTAGTAATAGCTAGCTCATCAGAAGATTTGATAAGCAAGAGAGTTATATATAAACCCTTACAAAAGATGTTTTCTTTAGTGATTAGAACTCATAATAGGTGTCTCTATTGCTTTAGAAGCTGCTTCTTGCTTAGCATAACCTTCTTGTAATGTAGTACAGCACTAATTAACAAATAACACTATATACTTCATTATTTGGGTCACAGGTAAAATGCTAGTGTCACCAAGCTGGCTATTTCACAGATGACATGTGGGTCATCTACTCAGGTTGGTTCTGTTACTAAATTTTTAGAAAAGCTAATTCCCATGTAGCATTTAAGGCCTAGTTCTGTCAGTGACAGCTGGAGTTGGGTCTAAAAAAGTATATAATTCAAGCTGATATTTCTTCTAATCTTTGCCCACATGGTAGCTTCTGCAAAGAAGCTGAGTTTGCTGCAGTGGAATACACAAATCAGCCTGTGATTTAAGGTCATGAAAATCCAGCACGCTCATGGGGCACAAAGGCGTTAGTTAATGAAAGGAGACTGTAAATGAGCAATCCCTGTGGTTGTTAGATTTAGTATAGAGTACAAGAAAGCACTGATATTTCACTTTAAAAAGTGACTGTCAGTAATGTCACCACGGGTTCTTGAATCTTCATGGGTGTGTGCGTGCACCAACCACATTTCTCAGTGATCAATGTGATCACATATTTGTGGCAGTTTACACCTTTGTAAATCAAGAAGAGAGGGGTATTACTGTGAGGTTTTATCTATATTCTTACTTTTCATCTCAACAGCAACAACAGGACTGAATAAAATCACTCGCTTTCCGTATTGCACCCATTCCTTGCTTAATTCATCTTTAAACCCTTCTGATCCAGTTTTTCAGCCCTCACCATATCACTTCCCTTATAGCCTTCTGCATACTGCTGGTGTTTAATGTCACGCATTGAACCTCATGAAGAATTCAAGTGAAGAGAAATCATGTGCCTGTGTTACTAAAGAAACATCTGTAGGGAACACTGCTTTGAAAAAACTACTAGCAGTGAAAGGTGATGATGGCAAATTAAATTAATAGTCAAATTAAGTGCTGCTGTGGGAGTGCAGAAGTCAATGAAGCTGCTTAAAGGATTGATTAGTCATAGATATTTAGGGACTAAGTTTTATTCATGTCAGGATGTTATGGATGCTAAAAATTTATGTGGGGTCAAGGAGACACTGCTTAGTTGGACTCAGGGAAAAGAAATTTACCAAGGGTTGCTAAAGATGCTGCTTAGAGCTTGGGAAGTCCTTGAGCTACAAGTTGCTGGAAATGACGAGAATATTCAACAAGCGAATATTTTCGTATTTCCTTATAGCATCTGCTTTTGACTGGTGTGAAAAATGCTGTATTGGACTAACCCAAAACTCACACTGAGTGAGTCACTTAGTGAGGATTTGAGGACCGAAAGAACAGAACATCCTCAGTACTTTCTCATCCTGCTTCCCAGCACGCTCAATAAGATCTGTCCACCGGGCTTACAACAACAAAGCCATTTCTGCTATTTACTCAGGAAAGGTTCCTGAAGTCAATGGAGATTTTGATTTGCAGTATATACTTTCTCCAAAGCCACTTTTGACATGCATCTGTTATATTTGCAGTGAGCAGTAAAAGTCTTACTGATATCAGAGGAAGATTTCACCTATTCTTGAATACTCCTCCAGATCTCACCTTTAATGGTAAGATCAGTAGATACTGTGATTTGCCTAGGAGCTCAAGTGTAAAAGATCTGCCAAGGGTAACTAGGTAACAAATGGCATCATCAAAACACCTAGCGGATTTCAGTGGAATAACCCCTAAATAGACCATCTGATGTTATGTTGTGCTCTTTTTGAGTGAGGTGCTCAGGAACCTCAGAATTTGAAGTCATCACCAAACACAAAAAGACGTCACAGCCCACTGCCCCTGCTGCATTAACAGCCAGCATGGTTTGCTACCCTCAAGTATCTTGTTTTTAGTATCAAGTAACTAGGAATCTTAGTACCAAATTTGGAGGTTTGGAGCTGTTAACATTGCGGGGAAGCATTGTGGCCAGCATGCCATCTCAATGTGGGAGTTTCGGTTACCCAGTCAAATCAGGACAATGTATGAAAACCATAATTTTGTTGGTTTTTGGTACAAAAATGCAAGCCAGTCTCTCCTTTAACTTGTTAAATGCTCTCCGAATGTGATTTAACCATTTTCTGCCAAAGGCAATGTTTCCGTGCCATTTATGTCACCGAAGTGTTGTTGCCTGCAACTGCTGGAATATGTTATGAAGATATATGTAACTGCAAATATGCAGTCAGTCTAGCCTGTCAAAATCCCGTGCAGATCACTAGAAGCCTGGTGGTGCTGATGCTTGGGAGAGGAGGTAAAGGGATAGGATGGGACTGAGTCGAGCCTGATTGACTTGGAGAGTACCCCTGAGAACGGGAGAGACAGGACAGAACGAAAGCAGGCATCTGCCTGGTTTACGCACAGAGCTCCAGAGCGTCTCACTTCCCTCGACACATCGGGACCATAGAGCTGAAACGAACAATTTGTTTAATGGTTCTTTGGCGAGATAAGCACTGTGGTTTTTCAAATGAACATAAAAGTAAACAAAATAAAGTTACAAAGTTCCTGGGGTATTTACTGAGCACTTCCCTTGTTTCTCTGCTAATTTCTCTGCATTTTAAGTTCGTCCAGGGAATTTGTGCTAATGATTGCAAGCTTCTCAGATTATTATGTTGGCAATAATAATTTAAGGCCACTGATTTCACCTCGGAGGAGCCTATAGGAATGGTTCAGTTTGATAACTTCCAGGTATGTTAACAAATTCTTAGTGTGAACAAAAATAATCATTTCTTTACCTTGAATACTGAGAGTCAAAGCTACGTAGTGCTTTCCCCCCTGCCTTGTGCAATCAAATCTGCAGGCTGCTGCAATTTGTTTTCCTGCTTATGCCTTCCTGTGTCTTGACCTTTAATAGCTTACATATTTAATCTTGTGTACACTCCCTGAAAGGAATTTTTTGTGTCCAGAACTGCTGTCTAATTATAGTTGCATTGCCTTACTCCAAAAAAAAAACCTAATTCTACATGGAATGATGTGGAAAATTCGTCTTTTTCATGAGGAACGAAAAATAAATCTGGGGCTGTCTTCATTAGTGGTTTAGTTTAGCTTAAGGGAGCACTTTCATAGCAAATCTCCTGATCGGCTCCACTTACCATACTCTGGTTCCCATCACAGAGCTGCCAGGGAGCAAAGGGACACTGGAGTCCAGAGGACCCAAGTAGAAGCAGAAAGAACTTCCCCCAGATGTGTAGCTGGGGGCAGTGGGTACTCACCACCAGCTGTTTCACTGTGCAGATCCTCTCCTGTTGTGCTGCTGTGCTTGCTGACACCATCAGTGCGTGTTTGGTGGGAAACTGAGCCCAAAACCCAAGCTGACGGCAGCCTGTTACCTTCCACCTTTGCAGTAAGGGGTCATACTGAGGGAGCAAACGGAGGAAGGGGCAAAATCACAGGGAGGTTCAGGTGTCCCTGGCCTGCAGACGCTGGAGTGGATTTCACAATACAGGTACCCTTAATATAACAGCTTGATCTCTGCTCATCTGTCTCTGCTCTCTAGGCTGTTACCGAGTTCTGCATGAAGAAAACGTTGGCTAAACAAAAGGAACAGCATCGTATTGTGAGGGAGTGGCAGGGTGAGAACACAAGCCCCCACATCTCTTGCTCCCCAAAAGATGACCTTACTACTGGTGGCAACATCTCTGTTTCTTCTTCTAGGAATCCTATTTCTGTCCAGTATCAGCAGGGAAGGTGAAGCATGATTTTGGCACTGCCTTGCTTCCTGTTTGCTGGAGAAACGGGAGATGGAGGTTTAAGCATCCCTGAGGCTGAGAAAGGCAAAAGGCATTTCTCCCCTCCTGGGTGAGTACTTCATGCAGTGTACCAGCAAAAAAGAAGAAATAAAAATCTCCTTTATGCAACAAGACAGGAGATTGTCTGTCCCAAGCCTGGCTCCAGAAACAGTGGCTGGGGGTTGCTGTGAGACGGTGTTGCCTCCTCCCCTGTCCAAGCTGTTGACCCAAACCAGGCTGGACTGGGCAGCAGGGTGTGCGTACGGCTGTACCCCACGCTCCCAGGCTGTGCCCACGGGAGTGCTTTCGGCTAAGGCTGACAAGCAATGAGGCTATTCTGAACGACGTTGCACTTGGTAGATTTACCAGCTCCAGTTTTCCCATATTTGCAAGTCTGTGCATCACGGCTCTGTTTCGCAGAGCAGTCATGAACCGACCCATTTGCTTTTAATGCAGTAATTACCAGATTGACTGCCTTCCCCTTCAAGGTACTGACCTGCAGTGGCTCATCCAGTAATTACTGTGGATGAAATCTGTAATGTCTGCACTTACCACAGCTTTTTTGATCCATTTCTGCTGCTGGTTTGGGGTTTTTTTCCCCCCTTTTTCCTTTATTTTTTTTTTTCTCTCTTTCTTTTTCCCACTTGACCTGCAGATTTACCAGCTTTGTGAAAGAAAATAATTGGGGCTTTTGGCTTAGCCATATGACAAGAGAAAGAGAAAAATCAGGAGTTTAGTAGAAAAAATGAAACTCTTTCCCTAGAGTCATGTTTGAATAACGAATCCCATTTAATTCTACCAGAGACCCAGACAGGGAGTTACACAGAGAAGCATTAGCAAGAGATCCCAGGATAGCAGGTATCGTTGTTGTCTGCTGTCTTGCCTGGCTGTGGTGAGTGCGCTGTTCGGCAGGGACACTTCAAAACGTGCTGGGCAAGAGTGACAAAGCGAGCACAGCACCATGGCCCTGCCCAGGCGCTGGGGTATTCGCCCGTGTGCGGCTGCCCGAGGCCTGCTGCCTCCCTCTCCTCTTCCCGTAGCTATTTTAATAACAGCCGTTTCATGAAAACAATGTTGAGTTACTTGAGACACTTCAGTAGAGATGGGATTTGAGACTTTGGAGTCATTTATAGGCTCTGTGCTTCTCTTCTGACAACACACATGTAGACGGTACACATGAGAACATGGAAAAACAGAGAGGCTTATTAATCTTCCCACAGTTAAACTGGGACTCTGCAGCAGAGCCAGCAAAAGATCTGTCTGATTTCCTATCTTGACCATGAACCTCAAGGCTAACCTAAAAATACCAACAAAACGATCTTGTGGGCCAAGGGATTTTCTGATTTGTTTGCACATTTTTGTGATGTGCGTAAAGATGACCTGAAATATTACAGAATCACAGAATCACAGAATGGTAGGGGTTGGAAGGGACCTCTGTGGGTCATCTAGTCCAACCCTCCTGCTGAAGCAGGGTCACCTACAGCAGGCTGCACAGGACCTTGTCCAGGCGGGTCTTGAA